>Ga0209550_10001334_pt1 | contig 23661 bp, 22 predicted proteins | sample LauGreSuBDMM15SN_2_FD_187567 | JGI IMG/M metagenome (GOLD analysis project Ga0209550, IMG submission 187567) | Freshwater lake microbial communities from Lake Michigan, USA - Su13.BD.MM15.SN (SPAdes) (version 5) | ecosystem: Environmental > Aquatic > Freshwater > Lake | place: Lake Michigan... | reverse complement strand
GCGTATAATTCAGCAATTCCGCCAAACGAAGCACCTACAAAAGTGGAATACAATACAAATGAAATCAATTGCCCGACACTCATTTCGCCGCTAATACTCAATCGAACACCAAACCAAACAACGGCAACAATAGCTCCAAAAAGACAAAATATTATAAAGGAAGCAAAATAGCCACGGTATTTTCCACCTTTAATAGCGATTTTTACAATTTCTTTAATCTTGCCATTATAGCGTGCAATTTCATACCATTCATTGGCGAAAGCCTTTACAATGCTAATTCCTTGCATCGTTTCTTCAACAATTACTTGACTTTCCGCAACTTGATCTTGTACTTTTTTGGAATATTTTCTAATAAAACGACCAAAAATTACTGCGGCAACAGCCACTAACGGAACAACGGATAACATCAATAAAGTTAGTTTAAAACTTTCGTTGGCTAGCAAAGCAACTCCACCAATTATCAAAATGAATTGCCTCAAAAACTCTGCAATTGTAGAAGTTAATGTGTCTTGAATTTGAGTAATATCGGAACTTATACGGCTGTTTAATTCACCTACACGCTTTTGTGAAAAGAAAGTCATTGGAAGTTTTACCAAATTACTGTACAATGCCAATCGTAAATTTGCCAATGTGTTTTCTGTAAAATTCACGAATAATGACAATCTGAAAAAGGAAAAAATAGATTGTAAAAACAAAATTACTAAAAGTCCACCGGCGATAAAATTGGATTGGGCGTTGTCTTTGTTTTTGACACAATCGATTAACATTCCCATCAATTTTGGAAAAGCCAATGCTGTTCCGCCTGTAAATAATAGGAAAACCAATCCAACATAAAATTTCCATTTGTGATTTCCAGCATATTTAAAAATCAATAGTGCTTTATTTAGGGAACTTTTGGTGATTTTTGATTTTGGTAAATCATTTTCTTTAAACCTTGCCATTATAATGTATTTAACTTACAAATGTAAACTTTAACTAATGGAATTAAAAAGTAATATTTGTTAAATAATTACCAATTGTTGCTATTTCGTAGTTCAATTTTTTTTGAATAAGATGGGAATTGTTGTTGGAATAACTGAGATTTAAAATGGAAACTTTTTTAATTTGTTTCACATTTGATTTATCTTCAATTCAAATGTTGAGTTTTCTATAATTTTTTATTGAGGAAATGACAAAAAAAAACTCCAACATTTCTGTTGAAGTTTTTTTGTGGGCGATGAGGGGTTCGAACCCCCGACCCCCTCGGTGTAAACGAGGTGCTCTGAACCAGCTGAGCTAATCGCCCTTAAATAGGTTTGCAAATATACATTTAGTATTTGTATTTGCAACTATATTTCAATAAAAATTACTTTTTTATGATGTCTTTCAAAACTACTTTGTCTGCGTAGTTTATAAATTCAAGAATAATTGATTGATTTTTAATTGTTTTACCTATTACAATGTATATTTTTCCGTTTTCATATTTCACATTACTTTTGTCAAAATCAACATCGCCATATTTCATTGTGTTCTTAATATCAGTCATGTCAACCCAATTCTCTTTCAGTTTTGCTGCTGCAACATCGGAAACATTAAAAGGTTTGGTGCTTAAATCGTTCAAAACTCTTGCATTTGGAAAATAGTTACATCGGGTATCTTTTCCACTTAAAACCATGGCTACAAAAAAGCATCCCATAATGAGTCCTACAAGATAATATGCGAATCGTTGGTAAAATTTCATTTTAAATATTTTTGCAAATGTATGTCAAAGTGCAGTTAAAAAACAATTAAATTAATATCGCTATAAAGCAAATTAAACCAATCACCAATTGCCTTATTGGTAAGTATTCCGTGGTATTGATAAACACCGTTTTTCAAGCCTTTATCACAGCGGATGGCACTTTCAATTCCGCCATCATCGGCAATTTGAAGTAGGAAAGGAGTAATGATATTACTTATTGAAAGTGATGCCGTTTTGGAATATCGCGAAGGTATATTTGGCACGCAATAGTGAATAACATCGTGATGAATGAAGGTTGGTTTTTCGTGAGTGGTAACTTCGGAAGTTTCAAAACAACCTCCAGTATCAATGCTTACATCAACAACTACAGAACCTTTTTTCATTAATTCAACCATTGTTTCGGTAACTACAACGGGGCAGCGTTCTTTTCCTCGCATTGCGCCAATAGCAACATCGCAACGGCGTAACGCTTTTAATAATGCTTTTGGTTGAATTGTAGAAGTGAAAATACGCTGGTTCAAATTGTTTTGTAACCGTCTTAATTTGGTAATTGAATTGTCGAAAACTTTTACATTTGCTCCAAGTCCTAAAGCACTTTTCGCAGCAAATTCCCCCACTGTTCCTGCGCCAAGAATAACAACCTCTGTTGGAGGAACTCCTGTGATATTACCAAAAAGCAATCCTTTTCCAAATTGATTGTTAATCATTAATTCTGATGCTATCAATATGGAAGCTGTTCCTGCAATTTCACTCAGTGATTTTACAGCTGGGTAGGAGCCGTCTTCGTCTTTTATGTACTCAAAGGCCAAAGCGGTAATTTTCTTTTTGGTAAGTAATTCAAAATATTCTTTACGGCGTGTTTTTAATTGAATAGCAGAAATAATAATGGTTTCAGGATTAATCAGTTCAATTTCGGCAAGAGTTAGGGGTTCGACTTTTAATATCATCGGGCAACTCAATACTTTTTTTGTATCAGCAGTCATTTCCGCCCCTGCATCGCTATATTCTTTGTTGGAATAACTCGCACTCAATCCAGCACCTGACTCAATCATTACTCGATGTCCATGAGATACTAAAGAATTTACTGCATCTGGAGTTAGACAAATTCTGCGCTCTTGATAACTGGTTTCTTTAGGGATTCCAATAAAAAGTTCACTCCGATGTTTTGTAATTTCAAGTTTTTCCTCTTGTGGGATTAACTGTATTTTGGAAAAAGGTGTAATTGCCATTGATTTTGAAATTAATCTATAAATTTATGAAAAATAAACTAATAAAGGAAAATCGACAACTGATTTTTTAGATTATATTTGTTTACATGACCACAAATTTCAAAAATAATTTTCAAAATTAAGGATTTTTATTTAAACTCTAATAATCGTTTTCCGTCAGCTTGTAATTTAATATTTACAACTGAATGCACTTCAGGAATTAGGGATTCTATTTTTCTTGACCATTCAATAAAACACCAATTTCCAGAATATAAATATTCGTCAATTCCCATATCCAAAGCTTCTGTTTCACTTTTTAATCGATAACAATCAAAATGATAAACTATATGATTTGTAATGGTTTGGTATTCGTTAACTAAAGAAAAAGTTGGACTACTTGTCGTGCCTTCAACTCCAAGAATAGAGCACAGTTTTTTGATTAAAGTGGTTTTGCCAACGCCCATTTCTCCATTAAATAAAATTACTTTATTGGGATTTTGTGCGATAATTTTATGGGCAACATTTTCTAATTCGTCTATTGAAAAAACAACTTCCATTTATGTTATTTTGTATGAAACTTTTCTATTTTGTTATTTAATCTGAAATCTGAAATCTTCATTCCCTACTTCGGATTCATCACTAAAAACGGAATAATCATTTCTTCCAATGAAATTCCCCCGTGCTGATATGTATTTCGATAATAACTCACATAATGATTGAAATTATTGACATACGCCAAGAAAAAATCATTTTTTGCAAAAATATACGAACTACTCATATTTATAGTCGGTAATCCAATTTTTTTAGGGTCTTTTACCGCATAAACATCTTTATCTTCATACGTTAAACTTCTTCCTGTTTTGTATCTCAGGTTTAAACTCGTGTTTTTATCCCCAATAACTTTCGATGGATTTTTCACATTTATTGTTCCGTGATCGGTAGTCAATATCAATTTAAACCCTAATTTTTGGGCCTGCTGAATGATTTCTAAAAGCGGTGAATTTTTAAACCAACTCAATGTCAGTGAGCGATACGCCTTATCGTCAGAAGCCAATTCTTTCACCACATCCATTTCTGTTTTAGCGTGCGAAAGCATGTCCACAAAATTATAAACCACCGTCACCAAGTCATTATTTTTTAATGTTTTGAAATTGTCAACGAGTTTTTTCCCCGAAGCCAAATTGGTAATTTTAAAATAGTCTTGCTTTATATTCAAACCCAAACGTTTTAAATGTGCTGTTAAAAATTCCGCTTCATACAAGTTTTTTCCACCTTCATCAGGATCATTTTTCCAATATTGAGGAAACTGTGTCTCCATTTCTAATGGTGTTAATCCTGAAAAAATCGCATTACGTGCATATTGTGTCGCCGTTGGAAGCAACGCATAATAAGGAACTTCCTTTTCTAATTTATAATGATTGTTCACCACACTTTCAAAAATTTTCCATTGGTCGTAACGCAAATTATCAATCACTACAAATAATATTGGCTTGTCTTTTTTAGTGATTTCAGGAACTACTAATTCTCGAAAAAGCGTGTGCGATTGAATCGGTTTATCCGCTTTAGGCGTGAACCAATCCTCATAATTTCGCTCTATAAATTTTCCAAATTGTGAGTTGGCCTCCGCCTTTTGTGATTCCAAAATCTGAATCATTCCGTGGTCGTTGATATTCTCCAATTCCAATTCCCAAAAAATCAATTTTTTATACAATTCTACCCAATCTTCATAGGAATTTACCATCGCCATTTCCATCGAAATCTTCCGAAATTCTTTCTGATAATCCAATGTTGTTTTCTGTGAAATCAATCTCGAATGATCCAAATTCTTCTTCAAACTCAATAAAATCTGATTTGGATTCACCGGTTTTATCAAATAATCCGCAATTTTCGACCCAATTGCCTCCTCCATAATATATTCCTCCTCGCTCTTGGTAATCATAATCATGGGCGTCGAAGATTTCTTTTCCTTCATTTCCGACAGCGTTTCCAAGCCGCTCATTCCAGGCATATTTTCATCCAAAAACACAATATCAAAATTCCCTTCTTCAAAAATATCAATAGCGTCCCGTCCGTTATTACAGGTAGTCACGTCATAATTCTTCATCTCCAAAAACAAAATATGCGGCTTTAAATGCTCAATTTCATCATCAACCCAAAGTATTTTTATGTTGTCCATATCCCAATTTTTAGTTCTAAAATCCCGTTATTATTTTGAAGCAATTTAACACTATTTCAACGCCAACTTCTTAATTTTATTGTAATTTTTTTCTTTTGAAGCTATTTCCTGCTTTCCGCTTCAAGTCCTCATTCAAAAAGTTGTTTTTCTGAGCCTAAAAAGGCGCTTCCTTCGGTCGCTCTTTTTCGCCAAGAAAAACTACCTTTTTTCATTCCGGGCTTTCCACTTCAATCAGGGCTAAAAAAGTCCCGATTTCAATAGCACTAAATTCGAAAATATTAAATCATTTCAAATTGAATATCTATAATTTATTTTAGTTCAAACCAATACTATTCTTTAAATTTGGAACTTAATTATTTAGAACCTAAATAAAACTAAAAAAACGCACTATGACACATTCTAAAAAACTGATTATTCTTGCCATTGCAAGTTTACAATTAATGAGTTGCAACAAAAAAGAAGCAGAGTTCAACGATCCATTAGTATCCAACAGAGATACATTGGTGAATCCAGCGGAAAACTTTTTTCTATATGCAAATGGAGGTTGGTTCAAAAACCACCCAATTCCATCTACAGAAAAAAGTAATGGTATTTTCAGAACTATAGGCGACACCATTAACAACCAAATCAAGCAAATTTGCGAAAAATCGGCTAAAGATGAAAGCGCAGAAAAAGGAAGCAACAAACAAAAAATTGGAGATTTTTACGCATCGGGAATGGATTCTCTTGCCATTGAAAAAGCGGGTATTTCCCCTTTAAAATCGGAATTTACCAACATCGAAAGTATAAAAGACGTTCCGTCGTTAATGGCTACAATTGCTCATTTACATACCATTGGCGCAAGCCCAGCATTTTCATTTTATATAGGTCAAGATGATAAAATTAGTACCAAATATGCTTTATTTTTAGGACAAGGTGGTTTGGGATTGGGCAACAGAGATTACTATTTCAATACTGACGAACGTACCGTTTCTATTAGAAATGAATATGTAAAACATTTGCAAGCAATGATGAAATTAATTGGTCAAGATGATGTTTCAGCTACAAAAAATGCAGGAACAATTATGAAATTGGAAACCGATTTGGCGAAAGCTTCCCGCAAATTAGAAGCACTTCGTGATCCAATTAAAAATTATAATAAAATGACCGTTGCCGATTTAAGCAAGTCAACACCAAATATTGCTTGGAAAGCTATTTTACCGATTTTTGGTGTCGCAAAAGCAGATACTTTAATTGTTGGGCAACCGGAATTCTACAAAGCATTAAATTCATTGGTAAAAAACTATTCTATCGAAGATTGGAAAACGTATTTAAAATGGGATTTGGTCAATTCGTATGCCTCTTACTTAAATAGTGCTATCGAAAATCAAAACTTCAAATTTTATTCTACCGTTTTAAATGGAGTTTCAAAGCAAAAGCCACGTTGGAAAAGAGTGGTAGGACAAACGGACGGTTCATTGGGAGAATTAATTGGCCTAGTTTACGTTGCTGAATATTTGCCGAAAGGATCAAAAGAAAAGTTATTGGAAATTGGAAACAATATTCGAGAAGTATATGCCGATCACATCAAAAAATTAGATTGGATGAGTGAAGCTACAAAAGTGAAAGCATTGCATAAATTAAGTAAAATTGTAATGAAAGTAGGTTATCCAGACAAATGGAAAGACATGAGCACGATGAATATCGACAGAAAATCGTATTGTGCCAATGTGATGCAAGCCAATATTTGGGGTTATAATTATATGAAAAATAAATTCGGAAAACCAGTTGACAGAACCGAATGGAGTATGCAACCGCAAACGTATAACGCCTATTACAACCCAAGTAATAACGAAATTGTGGTTCCAGCGTGTAACATTATGGTTCCAGGATATGAAGGAAGAATGCCTGACGACGCCATTTTATATGGAATTATTGGTGGTTCTACTTTTGGTCACGAAATTACCCACGGATTTGACGATCAAGGAAGTCAATATGACGAAAATGGAAATTTGAACAATTGGTGGACTGCGGAAGATTTGAAAAAATTCCAAGCTAAAACAAAATTGATAGTTTCTCAATTCAATAAGTTCACCATTTTGGGTGATAAACATATCAATGGCGATGCAACTCAAGGAGAAAATATTGCCGATTTAGGCGGTGTTGTTATGGGTTATGAAGCGTTTAAGAAAACACCTCAATATAAAAATAACGAGAAAATTAGTAATTTGACTCCCGATCAAAGGTATTTTCTTGCTTATGGTTATGCTTGGATGGTAAATATTAAAGACGAAGCTTTAGCAGCTCAAATTATGACGGATGTTCACGCTCCAGCGCAGTTCAGAATTAATGGACCTTTGAGTAATATGCCAGAATTTTACAAAGCTTTTAATGTAAAAGCAGGAGATAAAATGTTTCAACCAGACTTGCTTCGCGTAGTTATTTGGTAGATTTATGTCTAATTTAATCAAAGACCGTTCCTTTTGAGCGGTCTTTTTTTGTTTGTAATTTCCGATTCCATAAAACGAATATTGTGTATATTTGCATCACTAAATACAATTAGAACGTGAGCCAAATCAATAAATTAAAAATTCTGAATGATCCAATTTATGGATTTATAACGATTCCAAATCCTTTTATTTATGATTTAGTTCAACATCCGTATTTTCAACGTTTGCGTCGAATTTCTCAAATGGGATTGTCATATTTAGTTTATCCAGGTGCGCATCACACCCGATTTCATCACGCTTTGGGCTGTATGCACATTATGCAAAAAACCATTGAAGTATTGCGTTTCAAAGGAATTTTAATTTCTGATGAAGAAGAAAATGCGTTGCTAATAGCGATATTATTACACGATATTGGTCACGGTCCTTTTTCTCACGCAATGGAACACAGCATTGTTGAAGACGTAAATCACGAAGCCATTTCGTTATTGTTTATGAATAAATTAAATGAAGAATTTGATGGCAAATTAAGTTTGGCAATTCAAATATTTAAAGGTGATTACCACCGAAAATTTATGCTGCAATTAATTTCGAGTCAATTGGATATGGACAGAATGGATTATCTGAAACGAGATAGTTTTTATTCAGGAGTGGCAGAAGGAAATATTAGTTCTGATAGATTAATCCAAATGATGACAGTTATTGACGACCGATTGGTAATTGAAGAAAAAGGAATTTATTCTGTAGAAAAGTTTCTAATGGCGCGCCGATTAATGTATTGGCAAGTCTATTTTCATAAAACGAGTTTAGTAGCCGAATTAATATTGACGAAAGTCCTAAAACGAGCTAAAGAATTAACTCAAAAAGGAATTGTTTTGCCTTGCAGTGAACCGTTATTATTTTTTATGAAAAACAAGGTCGAACTTTCAACATTTGATAATGGAACTTTAGATAAATTTGCTCAGTTAGATGATTTTGATATTATTAGCGCCTTAAAATCGTGGTTAAATAATGACGATTTTATTTTGAGTTCCTTGAGTAAAATGATAATTAACAGGGATTTATTAAAAATAAAACTCAATAGCGAGAAGTTTTCTAAAGCAGTATTAGAAGATTCAATTGCAGCTTTTTCAAAAGAAAATAATATTTCAATTCAAGACGCAAATTATTTTGTATTTAAAGGAAAAATCAAAAACCAAGCGTACAGTATTGAAGCTGAACCTATTCGGATTTTGAAGAAAGATATGACGGTTGAAGATGTTGTTGAAGTATCGGATCAATTGAATTTGAAGACATTATCCAAACAAGTGACGAAATATTACATCTGTTTTCCAAAACAACTCGTTGAAAATTAACATTTAAAATCTATTTTTTATATTTTTGTCAATATGAAATTTACAGCAGAACAAATAGCGGGTATATTAGAAGGTGAAGTAGTGGGTAATCCAAACGCTGAAGTTTCTAAATTGGCTAAGATTGATGAGGGTGTAGAAGGTTCGTTGACTTTTTTGTCAAATCCAAAATACAACAATCAAATTTACACTACAAAAGCAACAATAACCATAGTAAATAACACCTTTTTTCCTGAAGGAGAAATTGCAACAACACTTATAAAAGTTGCGGATGCGTATCTTGCTTTTTCAAAATTATTAGCATTTTATGCTGAAGCAAAAGGAACTAAAGTTGGAATTGAACAGCCTTCGGTACTTTCAGAAAACGTGAAGTATGGCGATAATTTCTATTTGGGAAGTTTTGCATATATAGGCGCAAATGTAACGATTGGTGATGATGTGAAAATTCATCCGAATTGTTTTATTGGAGATAATGTTGTCATTGGCAATAATGTTACTATTTTTGCGGGGGCAAAAGTTTTTTCGGAAACGGAAATTGGAAACAATTGTGCGATTCATTCTGGTGCCGTTTTAGGGGCTGACGGTTTTGGTTTTGCACCGAACCTTGATGGAACTTTCAGTAAAATTCCTCAAATTGGAAATTTAATTATTGAAGACAACGTAAATATTGGCGCCTGTACCACAATTGACAGAGCCACAATGGGCTCAACAATAATTAGAAAAGGAGTTAAATTAGACAACCAAATTCAAATTGGTCACAATGTTGAAATTGGAGAAAATACGGTTATTGCAGCATTAACGGGAATTGCAGGCTCAACAAAAATTGGTCACAATTGTATGATTGGCGGGCAAGTTGGAATCGCAGGACACATTACAATTGGCAATAATGTTCGCATTCAAGGGCAATCGGGTGTGGCTAAAAATATAAATGATGGTGAAGTTTTGCAAGGAACACCCTCTTTTGATTACAAAGCTTTTTATAAATCGTATGTGCATTTCAAAAATCTACCTACAATTGTAAAAGAAATCGAAATATTAAAAAAGAACAGTAAATAAGCTATATAATGATAGTTAAACAAAATACCATAGGTACCGAAATTTCTCTTACAGGAGTTGGTTTACACACTGGAAAAGATGTAAAAATGACTTTTAAGTCTGCACCAATAAACAGTGGTTTTTCATTTGTTAGAATTGATTTAGAAGGAGCGCCTATAATTGAAGCTGATGCAAATTATGTTGTAAATACACAACGTGGAACTAATTTAGAAAAATTAGGAGTGAAAATTCAAACTCCAGAACACGTTTTAGCTGCGTTAATTGGTTGTGATTTAGACAATGTTATTATAGAATTAGATTCTTCGGAACTTCCAATTTTGGATGGTTCTTCAAAATACTTTGTAGAGGCTTTAGAAAAAGCAGGATTGGTTGAACAAGATGCAATTCGAAAATATTATGTTGTAAAAGAAGTAATCTCATTTGCAGATGAAACTACAGGAAGTGAAATTATTGTAATGCCTTGTGATGACTATCAAGTAACAACAATGGTAGATTTTGGAACGAAAGTTTTAGGTACCCAAAACGCTACAATGAAGAATATTTCTGATTTCAAAAAAGAAATAGCAGACTCAAGAACCTTTAGTTTTCTACATGAATTAGAATCGCTTTTGGATAACGGATTGATAAAAGGGGGTGATTTAAATAACGCTATTGTGTATGTGGATAAAGAAATTTCTGCAACTACAATGGAGAATTTGAAACGTGCTTTTGGAAAAGATCAAATTTCGGTTAAACCAAATGGGATTTTAGATAACCTAACATTACATTATCCAAATGAAGCAGCACGTCATAAATTATTAGATGTAATTGGTGATTTAGCTTTAATTGGAACAAGAATTAAAGGAAAGGTAATTGCGAATAAACCGGGACATTTTGTAAATACACAATTTGCAAAAAAGATGGCGAAGCTTATAAAAATCGAACAAAGAAATCACGTTCCGGTTTATGATTTAAACTTAGAGCCGTTGATGGATATTCATAAAATCATGAGTATTTTACCTCATAGACCTCCATTTTTATTTATCGATAGAATAATCGAAATGTCGGAAAGTCATATTGTTGGAATGAAAAATGTTACAATGAACGAAAGTTTTTTTATAGGTCATTTTCCAGGAGCTCCAGTAATGCCGGGGGTTATTATTGTAGAAGCTATGGCACAAACAGGTGGGATTTTAGTATTAAGTACGGTTCCAGACCCTGAGAATTATTTGACTTATTTCATGAAAATAGACAATGTAAAATTCAAAAATAAAGTTTTACCTGGAGACACATTGACATTTAAATGTGAATTAATTACACCAATTAGAAGAGGAATTTGCCACATGCAAGCGCATGCCTACGCCAATGGAAAATTGGTTGCGGAAGCAGAGTTGATGGCTCAAATTGCAAAAAAACAATAATATTGTTGTTGATTTGATTAATCGTTACTTCGATTAATCAATTTTATCAGTCAATAGATTAAATAAAAAATATGAATCAACCATTAGCATACGTTCATCCGGGAGCAAAAATTGCCAAAAATGTAGTAATTGAACCTTTTACGACCATTCATAATAATGTAATAATTGGAGATGGAACTTGGATAGGATCCAATGTTACTATTATGGAAGGCGCAAGAATTGGTAAAAATTGCAATATATTTCCTGGAGCAGTAATTTCGGCAGTTCCCCAAGATTTGAAATTTGGCGGGGAAGATTCCTTAGCAATAATTGGAGATAATTGTACCATTCGAGAATGTGTAACCATTAATAGAGGCACAATAGCTTCGGGACAAACGACACTTGGAAACAACTGTTTGGTTATGGCAACGGCTCACATTGCACACGATTGTCATATTGGCGACAATGCAATAATTGTTAATGGAGTTGCACTCGCAGGACACGTAATTGTTGGTAAATACGCAATTATTGGAGGTTTGGCAGCAATTCACCAATTCATTCACATTGGAGATCACGCAATGATTTCTGGAGGTTCTTTGGTGCGAAAAGATGTTCCTCCATTCACAAAAGCTGCTAAAGAGCCTTTGTCATATGTTGGAATTAATTCTGTTGGTTTAAGACGCAGAGGTTTTACCACTGAAAAAATAAGAGAAATTCAAGAGATATATAGAATTTTATACCAAAAAAATTACAATACAACACAAGCCATTGGAATTATAGAAGCAGAAATGGAAGCAACACCAGAACGTGATGAAATTTTAGATTTTATTAGAAATTCATCAAGAGGAGTAATGAAAGGATATTCTGGAAATTATTAATACAGTCTAGAAATCGATTAAACAAATTAACAAATCAACAAATCAACAATAATATGGCATCTACATCAGATATAAAAAACGGTTTATGTATCAAATACAATAACGATATATACAAAATTATTGAGTTTTTACACGTAAAACCTGGAAAAGGACCCGCTTTTGTTAGAACAAAACTAAGAAGTTTATCTAACGGAAAAGTGTTGGACAATACTTTTTCAGCAGGACATAAAATTGAAGAAGTGCGTGTTGAAAATCACAAATTTCAGTTTTTATATCCAGAAGGTGATTTATTTCATTTTATGAATGTTGAATCATTTGAGCAAATTTCATTAAATAAAAGCATTCTTGATTCGCCAGATTTATTAAAAGAAGGCGAAAATGTGATGGTGAGTATTAATACAGAAACTGACTTACCACTTTCTGTTGATATGCCAGCGTCGGTTGTTCTCGAAGTGACGTATGCAGAGCCAGGAATTAAAGGAAATACTGCTACAAATGCTACAAAATCGGCTACGGTTGAAACAGGTGCGACTGTAAATGTTCCTTTGTTTATTAATGAAGGTGATAAAATTAAAATTGATACTGCTTCGGGTTCTTATATGGAACGTGTAAAGGAATAAGAAATTAGTCATAAAGTCGAAAGTCTAATATCTTAAAGTCAAAGAGATAAAGATTAATAAATATAGCATTCATAATAAGATTAAGTTAATAATGAAATTCCCAAAAACCTACTTATTGCAAGAAATTGCCGCAATTATTAATTGTAATTTTGTTGGCGACGCGACTTTTCCGGTTTATGGAATGAATGAAATTCATGTTGTTGAGCAAGGAGATATTGTTTTTGTGGATCATCCAAAATATTACGATAAAGCGTTGCAATCTGATGCTTCAATAGTTTTAATTAATAAAAATGTTTCTTGTCCAGAAGGAAAAGCACTTTTAATTTCTGATGATCCGTTTCGTGATTTTAATAAATTGACGAATTATTTTAAGCCTTTTCAGTTTTCTAACATTTCAATTGCTACTTCAGCTAAAATAGGAGAAGGTACTGTAATACAGCCGAATACATTTGTTGGTAATCAGGTTGTAATTGGGAAAAATTGTTTAATTCATTCCAATGTTTCAATTTATGATCATACTATTATTGGTGATAATGTAATCATTCATGCCGGAACCATTCTTGGCGCGGATGCTTTTTATTATAAAAAAAGAGAAGATGGTTTCGACCAATTAATTTCTGGCGGACGTGTAGTTATCGAAAATAATGTTGGAATTGGTGCTTTATGTACCATTGACAAAGGCGTTACAGGCGATACAATTATTGGCGAAGGAACAAAAATTGACAATCAAGTTCACGTTGGACACGATACTGTTATTGGAAAAAAATGTTTAATTGCTTCACAAACTGGAATCGCAGGTTGTGTAATTATTGAAGATGAAGTTACACTTTGGGGTCAAGTTGGAACTACGAGTGGCATTACAATTGGAACAAAAGCAGTGGTTTTAGGACAAACTGGTGTAACAAAATCAATTGAAGGAGGAAAAAGTTATTTTGGAACTCCAGTTGAAGAATCTCGTGAAAAATTAAAACAGCTTGCCAACATAAAGAAAATTCCAGAAATGCTACTTAAATTGAAATAATTATGAATGCAAAAAAGATTGTACTTAATTTTTATAAATCGGATGCATTGATAAACCCTGACGTATTAGATACTTTTTTGCATCATGATGTTATTTTAGATTGGAATAGTAGCAAAGGTTTTATTCAAATGAATCGTGAAGGTTTACTTGCCTTAGCATCTGAATTAAGTAGTTCTTATGTCCGTTCAAAAGTTGCTATTTCTCATATAGTTAGAGAAGGAAATCTTATTTCTGCTCGATATTCTCATTCTGTTAAAACCCTTGAAAACCCTGGAGAGGATATTTTATTGGCAAATTTCATGGTTATTTGGGAGTTGAAAGACGATAAATTGTATCGTGGTTTTCAAATGAGTCAAGTAATATAGAATTTTATAAAATTTAAGTTTAAAATTCTTTACTTTAAAGTATCAAAACCTTACTTTTGCATCACAATAAAAAAAATCAATTTAATATATATATCATGAGTGTTTTAGTTAATAAAGATTCTAAAATAATTGTTCAAGGATTTACAGGTAGCGAAGGAACTTTTCACGCTTCTCAAATGATTGAATACGGGACAAATGTTGTTGGTGGTGTAACTCCTGGAAAAGGGGGTTCAACGCATTTAGATCGTCCTGTTTTTAATACTGTAAAAGATGCTGTGGATCAAGTAGGAGCCGATACAACAATCATTTTTGTACCGCCTGCTTTTGCTGCAGATGCAATTATGGAAGCTGCAGATGCAGGTATTAAAGTAATTATTACAATTACTGAAGGAATTCCTGTTGCAGATATGATTAAAGCAAATCAATATATTAAAGGTAAAAATTGCAGATTAATAGGCCCTAATTGCCCAGGTGTAATTACTCCAGGAGAAGCTAAAGTTGGTATTATGCCAGGTTTCGTATTCAAAAAAGGAACTGTTGGAATTGTTTCTAAATCAGGAACATTAACTTATGAAGCTGCTGACCAAGTTGTAAAACAAGGTTTAGGAATCACTACGGCAATCGGAATTGGTGGAGATCCAATTATTGGAACTACTACAAAAGAAGCTGTTGAATTATTAATGAATGACCCTGAAACCAAATGTATCGTTATGATAGGTGAAATTGGAGGTCAATTGGAAGCCGATGCTGCACAATGGATTAAAGCTGATGGAAACCGCAAGCCAGTTGTTGGGTTTATTGCTGGTGAAACTGCTCCAAAAGGGAGAACAATGGGTCATGCAGGTGCAATTGTTGGTGGTGCTGATGATACAGCTGAAGCTAAAAAACGCATCATGAGAGAATGTGGAATTTTCGTTGTTGATTCTCCTGCTGAAATTGGTAAAAAAGTAAAAGAAGTTTTAGGTTAATCTCTAAAACTAAATAATATTGGATGCCTCACGGACTTTCGTGGGGTATTTTTTTTAAATAATTACATTAAAAAGTAAAGAACATGTATAAAGAATTAAAAAAATTCAAAGTTAAAAATCAATTTACATTTACAACAGATGACAGTTTAGAGGAAGCCTCCAATGCATCTGAATCTGGAAGTGGAGTTTTCCTTGTATATGCCGTCGATGCTGAAGAAAAAGAGTTAATAATGGTCGGTTCTACCGGAACTATCCAAAACGATGGGACTTTAAAAAGTAAAAATGGTGGTTTGCACGACAAAATTGTAAACGGACATCAATTTGCAAAAACTGCAAGAAAATATTCTTGGCCTGCACAAATGAAATTAGAAAATATAGACCGATTAGAAGTATATTGGTATGAAACCTTTAATGATAAAAATAAAGTAATTCCAACATTTATAGAAGGACAAATTTTGCAAAATTTCTTAGATGAAAATGCAAAATTACCAAGATGGAATGTAGCTTTTTAAGTTACACACTTTTATAAACTGAAAAAGCTCCTTAATCAAGGAGCTTTTCTGTTTTTAAAGTAGTTATTTATTAATGATAACTTTAAAACTTTTGGATTCCTTTCCATCGGAAATTTTTAAGAAATAGATTCCATTATAAACAGTATCAGTTTCAATAATACTTAATGTACTTCCCTGTAAAATCTTACTTGATTTAACTATCTGTCCTAATTCGTTTATCAAAAAAACATCAAGATCTTTTTCAACGAAATCGGTTTGAACCGTAAAATAATCATTTGTTGGATTTGGAAAAATTGAAATGGTTGCTTTATCTAAAATAAAATTTTCATTAGCTAAAAAAGTAGTTAACCCAGTAGTTGGAGCACTTGCCACTTTTGCACCCGTTTTATTTCCATAAAATGTAGGTCCAATAACATAAGGATATGCTGAAGAGTTATCAGCATTTACAGTTGTAAAATAGCAATATATTCCTGCTGGATATTCTGGAGTAACACAAATCCTTCCATTATGTTCATCTAAATAAGTTGGATCAGAAGAATGCGCTACATATTCATAATCTTCTTTAAAGTACCCGTTAAAAAATGTTTGAGTTCCAATAGTTTGTCCAACAGTTGGACCATTTGTTCTTGTAGTTTGGTTTTTTAATTGATAGCTTGATTTCATTCTAGCAATTGCGCCAGTTCCATTTACATTTGTGTAAGCATACGCTCCATAAATTGGAAAACCATCATAAGCAAAACCAATTAATGGTGAATGAGCTGCAGGGTTAATAGCATACAAACCTTCTGAATCATACAAACTACAAATTGAAGAATAGGAATTTGAAGTTGTGCTATCATATTTAAAAGCACTTGGATTTTGATGATGATGATAGTTGGTTCCAGCTGGATGTCCTTTTGCACAATCAAAACCTAATCTTTCGGCTGGAATCGCATCTCTGTTCCATGCTTGTGTTACACCCATTCCGCCAGGACAGGTTGGATTCCCTGGAGGTCCACCACAAATTCCATTTGTTGCAGTAGCACTATATGCAACTCCGTCTCTATAATCAAATAAAGAAACTCCATTAATAAAAATACCATTATTTCCTCCAGATGTAGCGGTAAGGGTTCCAGTAGTATTTTGAGAAGGATTTAAAGGTAATTTGTAAATTGCGTTTTGATTTCCTGCTAAATTATTGTTTCCATCACCTGAAAAAATACCAGTTGGATAGGAAGGAATCCCAGTTGCATTTATATAAACATCGGAAGTATTATATCTCACTAGCTGGCAATTTGATAATACAGTCATTGCAATTGGAGTAGAATTCCCAGACGTATAATAACTACCAAATGTAGTAGTATTTTGTAACCAACTCGTAATTACAGGATTCGTTTGTTGTGCAAACATCGAAAATCCTACTAATAACATTCCGAAAAGTGTAGTTTTTTGTATCATATTTTTTAGTTTTTAATTTAGACGACTTTATAATTGATTTCTTGCACAAAGAAGACGATTTATTCTCTCGGAAACGAAAAACGTTTATCAAATAGAAATGCTGTATCTGTCAATGTGTGTAAAAATGCAACCAAATCAACTCTTTCAAAATCCGATAAATGCATCGGTTTTTGTAATTGTTTCGGTAAATTTTTATCGTTTCCAAGTGAATTATAATGCTTGATTACCTCTGTTAATTTTTTGAAACGACCATCGTGCATATACGGAAATGTAAATTGTATGTTTCGTAATGTTGGCACTTTAAATAACATATACTCTTTGCTATTTTCAGTGATTTTTTGTCTTCCAATGTCGTTCAGAGTCGTGACTAATGGCAATCCATTTCGCTCGAATTTTTCACTTGTAAATAAAGGTTCGTTGTGGCAAGAAGCACAATTGGTTTTAAATAATTTGTATCCATTTTGCTCTTGATCTGTGAAAACAGCTTCTTTTCGCAACACTTTATCATATTTAGAATTGGAGGAAATTAACATTAATTCAAATTGAGACAAGGCTTTTAAAACCCTTTGTCCTGTAATATTTGCATCATCAAAAGCAGCCAAAAAAAGTGCTTGGTATTTCTCACTTTTCTGAAGTTTCGAAACCACATTTGCTAATGTTTCGTCCATTTCATCGGGGCTTGTTATAGGATTTAAAGCTTGCACATCTAAATGATTGACACCGCCATCCCACATAAAACTTTTTGACCAAGCTAAATTCATTAAGGTCATCGAATTTCGTGTTCCAATTTTCCCATCAATTCCGTGGCTCAACTCGTGATCTACGTGCGTAAAACCGGTAGCTTGCAAATGGCAACTTGCACAAGAAATCGTGTTGTCCCTCGATAAAATAGGATCGTAAAATAAGGTTCTTCCCAATTGAAATCCTTCTTCCGTCAATGGATTTTTCGAAAAATCATAATGTGGTTTTGGCCAACCTTTGGGAATTTCTAAATAGAGTGGGGTAGGCTTTAAAAGGGTAAATGCCATTAAAAATAAGACCATACTTCCTAAAACAAAAAGGTATTTAAAAGGAACTTTCATGTTAGTTTTCTTTGCTATATATGCCAAACATTTTCGTCGCTTTATCTGCAAGTTCCATCGCTTTTGAACCAGGAATCATAATGCTATTATTTTCAGCTAATTTAATACTTTTAAACAATTCTGCAACATCTACAATAACTTCGAAATTGGAATTTATGGGTTTTAATTCGATGTTTCTAATGGCATAATTGGGTTTCATATAACCCCCAATATGAAATTGAAAAGTGTTTTTTCTTGTTTTACAACTCGAACTTTTGCCTTCTATTTTCATATTTATAAAACCACTTTGCCACGCCCAATACATTCCTTTTGTTGGATCTAAATCACCAGACATTGCACCAGAAACACTTGCTAAACTATCAACACCAATTGAGAAAGTGATTTTTGATATGGTTTTATCTGTTGTTTTTGCAATCGGAATACGTAATGAATTTGGGTTTTCAATATCAATTAAATGATAACTATTAGATTCTGAAAAAGTAGTTTTGTCAGAATATTGCAATTTGATAGTAGAAATATAAAATCGGAAAGTTTCAATTTCAAGAGTGTCTTTGGATTCAGAAACATATTCTTTGTTACGTTCTAAAGTTTCTGTTCTAAATTTCAAATTGAGACGCAAAACTAAACTGTCCTTTTTTTCTTGAGCCAAACCCAATTGAAAAAAAAGAATTAAAATTATTCCGATAAAAAAGTTACTTTTCATCGTTAAATTTTGATGGAGGAGGTGGTCGGTTTTCATCTCCCGGATGTCTCGGACGTTCTTCGTCCCAACGCGGTGGCGGTGGTCGATTTTCATCTCGCGGCGGTCTCGGATGATTTCTATCTCTTGGAGGCGGTGGCGGATAATTCGTGTCATTGACTTGTCGCGCTTGATTATCTTCTCTTGGTGGTTTTGGAAAATCTTGATTTCTTGGCGGTTTTTCTCTAGGCGGATGCGGTTTGCTATTTTGATTGGAAAACATTTTACCTAATTCTTGTGTCAAAGCATTAAAATCCTTTAATTGTGTGGATTTACAAATACTTTTTATGTCTTGAAAATGTTTGAAATGCAATTGCTCAATCTGTTTTTGATTGGCCAAAAATAAATTGATTATACTGTCTTTTACAATCGTTTTTACAACTGGTAATTTCAATTGAGAGTATAATTCCGATTTAAGTTTTCTATTTATTGCGTCTAAAGAATCAATTTTATTTTTATAAATAGGAATTATTGATTCGTATTTTTCATTTTGATTGGCATCAAAATGCAATTTTTCAGCGATGAATTCCTTTGGTCTTCTGTGATTTTCTTCTGGATTTCTATTTGTTCTTGAAAAAAACAGAAAGCTTATAATTCCCACATTAAGTAATAAAAGCCCAATTACAGCATACGTTAATAGTTTTACTTTATCCATTATTACTTAGTATAATTGGTTGCTATTTGAAACAGATGAAACTATTGTTTCCGTTGGAGCTACAGTTTTTGTGTTGTTTGACAACAGTATTTTGACATTTAATGAAACCAAAATTGTAAATGATGCTGCTGCAATCCAAATCCATTGGCTTGAAACGGTGTTTTGAATGCTGATTCTATTTTGGATTTTTGAAAATAACAAGGCGTCTGGAACCACTTTTGTGATGCCGTTGCTGCTATTTAGAACGTCGTTTATCCAGTTGTTCGCTTCCATAATTTGTTAGACGTTATTTATTATTTTTTCTTGCGGTATTCTTCAAATTTATTTGATAATTTTTCTTTTAAGATGGTTTTTGCCCTAAAAATTAATGATTCTACAGATGAAACACTCAATTTCATTATTTTGGCAATTTCGGGATTACTCAAACCATCTACTTTTGAAAGTAGAAAAGCTGTTTTTTGATTTTCACCCAATTCATTGATGATTCCAAATAACACTATTGCTTTTTCTTTGTTTTCTAATAGAATTCCGGGATGTTCAAAATTGGAAATATTTAGAAGTTCTAATTCATTTTGATTTTTTTTACCAAAAATGAAAAAGCGCTTTTGACTGTTTTTATGTTTGATGAAATCCAAGCATTTATTGATTGTAATGCGATAAATCCACGTTTTTAATGTTGATTTTTTTTGAAATTTATGCAATGATTTATGCAATTGTAAAAAAACATCTTGAGTAATTTCTTCAGCATCTTCAACGCTTTGCAAATAATTGAGTGCTACATTATAAACCAGTACGCTGTACTCATTATATAAGGTTGTAAAATCACTTTTGTTAGTTGCCATTTTGCAATACTAAGAAATTTTCTGGTTTAAAAAATGTTAACTTCATAATTTTAAAATGTATTTTTTTTAAAAAGAGAATTATCCTATATTTGACGAACGTAAATTAGCCCTGATGGATGAGAAAATCCCACGCTTTTTTGCGTGGATTGGAATGACAGTAGGAAACCTGTCTGCCGTCAGGCAGGTAGCTCCAAAAAAAATATAAAATAAAATTCGGATATGAAATTATTACAAGGAAAAACAGCCATAATCACAGGCGGAAGTCGAGGAATTGGGAAAGGAATCGCAGAAGTTTTCGCAAAAAACGGTGCAAACGTAGCGTTTACCTATAGTTCATCGGTGGAATCTGCATTGGCATTGGAAAAAGAATTGAATGCTTTGGGCGTGAAAGCCAAAGGGTATCAATCGGACGCATCGGATTTCAATGAGGCTCAAACCTTTGTAGATGCTGTTTTAGAAGATTTTGGAACGGTTGATATTCTTATAAATAACGCAGGAATTACGAAAGATAATTTGTTAATGAGGATGTCTGAAGAGGATTTTGATAAGGTAATTGACGTGAATTTGAAGTCGGTTTTCAATATGACAAAAGCAATTCAGAAAACATTTTTGAAGCAACGTTCGGGTTCAATTATCAATATGAGTAGCGTTGTTGGCGTGAAAGGAAATGCGGGACAAACGAATTATTCGGCTTCGAAAGCGGGTGTTATTGGTTTCTCAAAATCGGTAGCTTTAGAGTTAGGTTCTCGTAATATTCGTTGCAATGTGATTGCGCCAGGATTTATAGAAACCGAAATGACGGCGAAATTAAACGAGGATGTAGTGAAAGGTTGGAGAGACGGAATTCCTTTGAAACGTGGCGGAACAACTGAAGATGTTGCTAATGCTTGCTTATTTTTCGCATCGGATATGAGTGCGTATGTGACGGGTCAGGTGATGAATGTTTGTGGCGGAATGCTAACTTAGAAATTATTGTAAATTTTAAATGTTGAATTTAAAATTTATAATTCATCATTTAAAACAATTTAAAAAATGACCACAAACACTATTCTATTTGTATTGATTTCATTTTTGATAGCAAGTGGTTTGTCGTATTATCAATATTTTTATAAAGCTAAAATCAAGTCGAAAGTGCATTTGCTTTTGGCTTTTTTACGTTTTTTTACAGTATTTGGCGTTTTATTATTGCTTATTAACCCTATTATATCGCGTAAAACCTTTGAAATTGTAAAAACGCCTTTGGCAATTGCAGTCGATAATTCCGGTTCGATTGTGGATTTAAAAGCTAGTGAAACTTCATTAGAAGTGTATAAAAAAATCACATCCAATGCTGAGATTCAAGAGAAATTTGATGTACAATCGTATCGTTTTGATAGCGATTTTCAAAGTTCAGAAACTTTTGATTTCAAGGGAAAGCAAACCAACATTGATGAAGTTGCGAAAAGTGTTAAAAGCATTAATAAAAATGTAACATTTCCAACGGTTTTAATTTCTGATGGGAATCAAACATTAGGAAATGATTTCGTCTATAGTTTTGATATAAACAATAAAGTGTACCCAATTGTTGTTGGTGATACAATGACGTATTTAGATTTGAAAATAAGCCAATTGAACGTAAATAAATATGCGTTTCATAAAAATAAATTTCCCGCTGAAGTCTTTTTAAACTATTCAGGAATGAAAAGTATTTCGGCAAATTTCAGTATTTCGCAAGGTAATTCGGTTTTAAATACGCAAACTGTTTCTTTTTCGCCTTCAAAAAAATCAGTACTAGTTTCTGTTTTGCTTCCTGCAGATAAAATTGGTTTACAGCTTTATAAAGCGGCAATTACTTCAAAAGAAAAAGAGAAAAATACGTACAATAATACTAAAAATTTTGCGGTTGAAATCATCGATCAGAAAACAGAAATCGTAATTGTGACTTCGATTAATCATCCTGATATTGGTGCTTTGAAACGTGCTATCGAAACCAATGTGCAACGAAAAGTTACGATTGTTAAGCCATATGAAATCAAGGATTTACAAAAGTATAACATTGCCATTTTGTATCAGCCAACAGCTGATTTTAAATCCTTTTTTGAAGCAAATAAAATTGCGGAAATAAATACGTTTATAATTACGGGAACCAAAACCGATTTCAACTTTTTGAATCAACAACAAAGCAGTTTGACATTTAAAATGAGCAGCCAAACGGAAGATTATTTGGCTAGTTATAAAAGCGATTTCAACCTTTTTGCGTTGGAAGATATTGGATTTGAACAATTTCCACCTTTGCAAAATGCGTTTGGAACGGTAACCGCTTCTGCAAATGTAAATGTGTTGTTGTCCTCAAAAATCAGGAATATTGAAACCAATGCGCCATTGTTTGCCTTTTCAGAAAATCAAGGAAAAAGAACTGCTTTTTTATTGGGTGAAAACAGTTGGAAATGGCGTTTGCAAAGCCACGTAGAAACAAAATCGTATGAAAAATATGATGTTTTTATTGATAAAACAATTCAGTTTTTAGCTTCAAATGCTTCTAAAAAATCATTGGTTGTGAATCACGAAGGATATTATAATTCGGGTGATGCAATAGAAATTTCGGCACAATATTTCAATAAGAACTATGAATTTGACGAAAAAGCGAGATTGAATATCACTGTTGTAAATAAAAATACGAAGGCTACAAAAACATTTGATTTATTAAAAACATCGACTTCATTTAAAGTGAATTTAGATGGATTGGTAGCAGGTCAATATAATTTTGTAGTCAAAGAATTGAATTCAAATACTGTTTATAACGGGTATTTTGAAATATTAGATTTTGATATTGAAAAACAATTTGTAAACCCAGATTTGATTAAACTAACCCAATTGGCATCACAAACAAAAGGGCAAGTTATTTTCCCTAATAAAGTAGATGAGTTGATACAATCGCTTTTGGAAAATGAAGAATACAAATCGGTTCAAAAAGCAATAGTTAAGAAAACGCCTATGATAGATTGGATTTGGTTACTGATTTTGATAGCAATTTCACTGAGTTCAGAATGGTTTATCAGAAAATACAATGGGATGTTGTAGTTTAATTTTAAAAATTATTGCGATCTGAAATATCTTATTATAACCATGCTAGTTTTATTGATTTAAGTACTGATTTAGTTTTCTATTTTTATGATATTCTAATATATCTAATATAAAATGAAGATTGTAGTTTCTTATTAAAATAAAGTATTTAAGATTGTACTT
>Ga0209550_10001331_pt1 | contig 23680 bp, 17 predicted proteins | sample LauGreSuBDMM15SN_2_FD_187567 | JGI IMG/M metagenome (GOLD analysis project Ga0209550, IMG submission 187567) | Freshwater lake microbial communities from Lake Michigan, USA - Su13.BD.MM15.SN (SPAdes) (version 5) | ecosystem: Environmental > Aquatic > Freshwater > Lake | place: Lake Michigan... | reverse complement strand
GTATTTTGTTATACCTACACTTTTCAGATTATTAATTATATCCGAAGTGTCTCTATTTTCTAATGTAATAATATACCATTTATCAAAAGAATCTAATGACATCTATATTTTTATATATAAAAATATATAAAAATAATTATTGTATATAATTAATCAACTTCTTCAACTTTAGGTTCAATAGAAGATTGTGGTGATATATTGGATGTGTCTGTGGAAGATTCTGATTTTGACATTAACGATACTAATATGGATTGAATTTCTTTTATTTTAGAATCATATTCATCTTTGGAATGTAAATCTTTTTGAGAAGACCAATTTTCCAAATCTTGTAATTTATTTTTATCAGTGTCGGATACTTTATCTTTCATTTCATCTTTATTTAGTGTGTCTTTTAAAGAGTATAAACTTGATTCAAAAGAATTTTTACTTTCAATATTTTCTTTTAAGACTTTATCATCTTCTTTGAATTTTTCAGCATCGGCAATCATTTTATCAATTTGTTCTTTTGTTAGCCGACCGTTTTCATTAGTAATTTTAATGTTTTTACTAATACTTGACGATTTTTCCAAAGCGGTAACACTTAATATACCATTAGCATCCAAATCCAGACTTACTTCTATTTGAGGTTCACCTCTTGGTTTACGAGGAATACCTTCCATATTAAATTGTCCTAATAAATTATTATCTTTAGTTAAAGGTCTTTCTCCTTCGAAAATACGAATAGTAACAATTTCTTGATTGTCTGTGTATGTACTGAAAGTTTTTGTTTTGCTACAAGGTATTGTAGTATTTCTATCAATTATATTAGTCATTACATTACCCGATGTTTCAATCCCCAAACTAAGGGGTGTTACATCTATTAACAATATGTCAGTCTTCAATTCTTTACTATTACCGGTTAATATAGCTGCTTGTATAGCAGCGCCTTGTGCAACTGCTTCATCTGGATTTACACTTTTACATAATTCTTTACCATTAAAATATTCTGAAAGTAATTCTTGTATTTTAGGAATTCTAGTTGAACCACCCACAAGAACGATTTCATCTATTTTATTTTTAGGAATATCGGAATCTTTTAAAACCTTTTCGACCGGTGTCATAGTTCTTTTAAATATATCTGAACATATATCATTAAATCTTGCTCTTGTAATAGTAGTATTAAAATCAATTCCTTCAAATAGAGAATCTATTTCTAAATTAGCAACAGTGGATGACGACAATGTTCTTTTAGCTTTCTCACACTCATTCATAAGTCTCTTGACTGATCTAGGATTCGTTGACAAGTCTAATTTATGTTTCTTTTTAAACTCTGTAGAAAAATATTCGACCATTCTTTGATCGACATCGGATCCACCCAAATGACTATCACCTGCCGTAGCAAGTACCTCAAACACACCACCATCAATTAACAATAGAGAAACATCATGAGTTCCCATGACATGTTAGTATTAAGGTATTTAATCCTTAATTTCTTGTACTTTCATACAAGTTCAGACTATATCTTATTTAATTAGTTTTTATTACATTCAAAAGTTCAGAGCATTTTTGATTCCAACATTTGGGTGTAATAAAAAAATATTTTTTTAAATTATTATCTTTTATATAATTATTAACAGCATTCAATTTAATATCCCATAAACCACTTTTTACCTGATTATTATGCCATATATGATAATCTTTTATTTCAATTAATATATCATTAATTTTAAAATCTACTCTATATTTATGTAACTTCTCATTCCATTTATAATCTACATTAGGTCCATTGGTTACTATAATATTATTTTCACTACACCAATTGATAAATTTCAACTCTAATTTAGATTGATATATAATTGGTTCGTTATTAATATTTCTAGTAGGTCTAATTTTAAATGTTCGATTACATAATTTACAATTTGAACACAATAATTTGTATGAATTTTTAAACATTTCTAATGACTTACATCTCCAATTAACACAACAATTATCACATTTTATAATAGGTTGATTAGCTTTGAAAATAGTATTATTTACTTTATCATATATTACAGATGAAAATTTCATTTGATTATTTACCTTATAAACAGACCAATATTCATAATTATCCATATCATATTTATTTCCATTAGAAAAACTTATAATATTTTTTTTAATTCTATTATAATCTTCTAAATTTAAATGTGATAATAGATATGAATTTTTAAAATGGTCTGGATAATTTTCAAATTCATTTAAACTATCTTTGTATTGTTCAATATATGATTTTTTTTTACAAGGTTTTTTATTTATAGGTAAATTTATAGGTATAGTTGTTTTTTTTAATTCATTATAAGTACCAATATTAGAACACCCAAAACATTTACTTTTACACTTTCTAATCTTCCTTAAAAATTGTGTTGTTGATATAGAACTTATTTCTTCACAAGTTGAACATTTATAACTAATTAAATACAATGATGTTTTTTTTAACTTAATATCATTAATAAAAACATGCCATATATTTTCTTTAGTTGATGAATATTTACTTGATTCAAATATTAATTCTTTCTTTATTACAGGTATTATTTCCTTTGTTTCTTTATTAGTAATTGTAGTTATAGAATTTAGTATTTGCTGTCTCATTTTAATAATTATATAATAGATAATCTTTAATTAACTAATTAAACTCTGGCACTCGTGGGTTTTTAAACCTAGTCGTTGAACCTTCTTCATGTATTTAAAAAATAAATATTTAGAAGCTTGGCTGCTGATTGTCCATTTATCTAATCTTTCTTAAACCTTCACACTTATGTTTTCACATTATGTTGTGGTAGATATAGTTTTAGGAGTTTCCAGCAATTCACCAGATTTTTACTAGATGTAGTAAAGTGGGTTCAAACCACAGGAAGCAGAACATTTTTACCTCCACAATCAAATATTAATACATGTTTTTCGCTATTATCCTTATTATCCAATCCGTAAGCAATAGCACTCGCCGTAGGTTCGTTAATAATACGAAGAACATTTAATCCCGCTATAGCACCAGCATCCTTTGTAGCCTGTCTCTGTGCATCATTGAAGTAGGCTGGTACTGTGATGACGGCATCATCAACTGTATCACCTATATACTTTTCAGCAGTTTCTTTCATTTTAGAAAGAATCATAGCGGATATTTCTTCTGGTTTAAATTTTTTTGTTTCATTTTTGTAAGACACTGATATTACTGGTTTATCATTATCATTAATAACCGGGTAGGTAAAAAGTTTGATGTCAGATTGTACAGTCTGTTCATTGAATTTTCTACCGATAAGTCTTTTAGAATCAAATATAGTATTCGTAGGATTCATAGCTGATTGATTTTTAGCAGATTCCCCTACTAATCTTTCACTATCAGTAAAAGCCACATACGAAGGTGTTGTTCTGTTACCCTGGTCGTTTGCTATTATTTCTACATTTCCATTTTTTACAACTCCTACACAGGAGTATGTAGTTCCCAAATCAATTCCAATTGCGTATTTCATTGTTGTATTTAATATTAATTATTTTTAAATATGTTTTTTCTAATTATAAATAATATAATTATAACTATTAATAATAGTAAAAATATATAAAAGTAATAATTTGAATATATTTTTAGTATTGTTAATAATATATTACTGATATAATAACTTTTTTCTCTATTTTTTTCGTAGAGTCCACAATCAAACGAATTAGTATTTCTGTAATAAACTTCCTTTTGATTTGAATACCCTTCCATTTGTAACTGGTTTTTTTCATAAAGTTGCCAATCAAAAGGTTTTATAGTATTTCTATAATAAACATCACTTTGATTTGAATATCCTTCCCTTTGTTGAAATAATTGGGGTCTGTGAAAATAAACATTATTAGACTTCCATAAATCTTGCCATGAATGATCTATATGTCTCCCTGGTGATTTTATCCAATGTTTAATAAGTTCAATTCCGAATTTTTTTGAACATAAATAGCAACCAGCATTATTACCACCTCCTTCTATACGATACATATTGTCATTTATTTTTTTAAGCTGTATTTTCCCTTCGAGTTTTTCTCCTTGTTCGAATAAAACAAGATCTGGTTTAAACAATATGGATTTTTCAATATATTTATTAATGTTTTCCGAGTCTATCAGAGGTTTGATATCATCTTCTGTAATTATATAATAATTAAATCCTTTATTTATAGCTGATATATGAGCATTTATATGAGCTAAACGACAACCTTCTAATCCTATATTATGTTTTACACCTTCAATTCTATATACATATTTATTATTAAATATATTATTTAATATATTTCTAATAAAAATTAATCTATCTTTATCTTTTTCTAAATTAATAAAAAAAACAGGAATAATATTAGAATCGTAATAATTGTTTTTTATATTTGCTTCTATTAATAATTCAATTTCCCATCCTTTATTTAAATCCAATCTCTTACAAATACATGTATTATTATTTATTATTATTTCAAATATATAATTATCTTTATTTATAACATACCTATTATTTACAATGTTATCATCTACAAATAAACTTTTTATATTTGTATCAGATGAACCTATATAAATAACCCCTTTCATATTTTTTATATTATATAATATAAAAAAAAACTACTATATTTCTATCATTCTTCATTCCAATTACTATCGTATAATTCAATATTTTTACAACTATTACAAGCAAACCAAGATAAAGTATTATGATTAGGGTCTGTATCTTTCTTTTTATAATTTAAACAATTTCTACATATAAAAATTTTACATACTTCACATTTTTTTTCATCACAATTTGGACATATTATATGTTTACAATTTTGACATTTCATTAATTCTAAAATACAACAATGACAAGAACTATTTTTTGTTAATAATTCTTTTAAATGATTTATTTTATTATATATATCTCTTATATCATCTCTAATATCTTTTTGTATAAAAATTGGTAATTCTTCCATTTATATCTAAATATTTAAATATTAAATATAAATAATAATGAATATTTATATTGACAGATTACAATCTATTTTTACATTAAACAAAGTATGTCCTTCTCATGGTATAGACCATGCTATAGCTGTTATGAATAATTCTAAAAAAGCTATTGAATGTTGTGATTTTAAATTAAATCAAAATATCATAAAATGTATACTTTTAGCATCATTATTACACGATGCTGATGATAGAAAATTTTTTCCTAATAACTTTAAATATGAAAATGTTAAAGAAATATTATTTGATATAGATAATGATTCAATAGATTTGATAATTAAAATGATATCTCTTGTATCATCCGCTGTAAATGGTGATAATATACCATATGATATAGAAGAATGGATGCTTTATCCTAGATATTCTGATCGTTTGGAAGCTATCGGTTTCATAGGTATTAAAAGGTGTTATCAGTATGCTATTACTTTTAATAATAAATTATATACTAATAAAACTTTATTTGCTGATAACGAAGAAGACTTGTGGAAAATAGCAACAATTCAAAGATATCGTGATTATAAAGGAGTTAGTGAATCTATGATAGATCATTATTATGATAAATTATTAAGAGCAGGTGATTTTCCTATAAGAAATAATTTCTTTGATGAAGTATGTAAAAAAAGAAAACAGATCAGTGTTGATTTTATACTTAATTGTGGTATAAATAAAGATTGTTTAAAATATTATATAAATAATTATATTATAAATACATGTTTATATATTTAGAATTAAATATTTTATTAATAATATTTTATTATTTAAATAAAAGTTTATTCATAATAAAATGAGTAGATTAGAACAAGAAGCAACTTTAGAAACTGTTAAACAACTTTTATCAGTTAGACCATCTATATATTCAGACCCGTTATATTACAATTCTTGTATATCTAAAGAAAAAGATATTATAGATACATTAGTAAATAAAATAAAACAACCAGTAAGTAAAGAGTCTATATTTAGTAATAATGAAAGAAAAATGATTGAAACTGATTACGATACTTTTATAAAATCTATTGATATTGTTCATAACGATTCGATAGATAATTTTAACGATGCTTTAGTATTTTTAGTTGAGAAAGAAAAATCTGTATCATATTATACAAAAACTATATTAAAATTATGTAATGTTGATGTATTGGAAGTTGATAAAAATGGTAATCATATATATGATTACAAAATTAATAATCAAGTAGATATAATTGATAATATAACTTTAACTTCAAATAATAAAAATGTAAAAATTATTTTTGATATAGGTGGTCGGTTATATGATAATGTTAATACTTTGTTAATCTTATTATCATCATATACTGAAATTAAATTAAGATTTTATTTTACTGAAAATCCAAAGAATGGTGATGAAATATCACTTAGTTATAGAAACTATTTATTAAATTCAAAAGAAAGAAATGAATTACGAAAATATAATGTGGTTTTAACAGATACTAATAAATACTCTAATGGTATGTGTTTACCGAAATAAAAAATTTTATAATATATATTATTTTTAAGAATATTTCTTCTTTTATATGTATGATATATAAACGACAATTTACACATCTTATTAATTCTAAAAAATACAACAATGACAATTCTCTTTTTTTGTTAATAATTCTTTTAAATGTTTGATTTATTTATCGTATATCTCGTGTATAATCTCTTATTTTATAAATTTATTTTTATTATTAGTAGGATTTAATTGTAAGAAATGTTAAAAATCAAATAATATTTTAGTATTTATTTTATGTTCTTCCAATTTTTTTAATTGATTTTGTACTTCTGTAATTTTTTTATTTATTGTTTGTAAATGTATCGGACTATCTTTTTGTTCTTCTAATCCATAAATATCACTAAAACAACCGCCTTCTAAATATATAGTGAGTTGTCGTTCAAAATTAATATATATAATGTTATTTAATTCTGTATTTTTATAATATTCAAATTCTTTTAATTTAGGTGGAATCCAATTATATTCAACATAAAAATATCTACCTTTTGTATCAAATGCTTTTATAATTCTTACAATTTCATTTTTTTTAATAAAAATTATTTTCAAATCTATATTATCACCAGTATCATCTTTAATATTTCTCTTAATTAATGTATATATATTACTCATTTTTAATATAATTATTATTTTAAAATAATAATTCATTTATACAGATATAAAAAATATATAAAAGTTACCTAACCAGAAAGAAAATGGATAGAGTAGTTAAATTACAATATATTAAATTTAATTTTCAAATTTTTTATAATTAAATTTAATTATAAAAAATTTTTAACTATACCTAACCATTATTTTTTGTAATTATATTGTCTACATACTAATGTAAATATTATAACTATAATAATATATGTTCCACATCCGAAAAATCTTGTGTATTTAATCATTTCTTCGGGATCTTTGAAACATAAACATTTTAAACATGATAATGAATCTGTTTTATTATCAAATTTATGATATATTTTTTCTTGACATCCTAGATTCATAGACATTAAAATAAAACTTAATAAAAGTAGAATAACTAATATAGGTCTGGAATTTGTAGGTTTTTCAAACTTATAATATAGTGTAATAAAATACAAAATAGTTATTATACCATCTTTAAAATGATCGTAGTAATCCCCGAATTCGGAAACCATCTTATATTCTCTAGCATATATTCCATCCAGTACATCGAAAAAATAAGATATAAAATAAAAAATACAAGCTAATATATAATTATTTTTATATAACATAATAACGGATAATAATCCAAAAATCAAAGATAATGTTGTAATGTCATTGGCTGTATAGTTTAATAATTTAAAATATGATTTAACACTATGTGCTATACATATTAGTATATTATCAATAGGATTTTCTTGAGATTCCTTTAACTTATTTGTCATTTTATTATAAAATGACAAATATAATATTTATTTTAGTTTTTCTGTTTATTAATATATTTATTTTTTTGTTTTTTTTACATCTTTATCCTTAGAATCTTCTTGTGAAGATATTTTTTTATACCATTTGTTATAAGAACAAACAAAACTATCCAAATCATTTATCCACATATCTTTTTCAGATGTATTTTTAATTTCATCTAAAATTTTATTCTTTGATTGTAGTTCATGATTCAATTTATTTATCTTTTCGTCTGTTATACTACGAAATTGCATACCAAGTAAATAATCATATCCTTTTAATGATTCGATATCTTCTTCTTTATTTTCAGATTCTGTAACATCTGAACTAATTAATTCCTTATCATATTTTCTTTTTTCTAATTCTTTAATTAAATCTTTAGTTGTTCTACTTGTTCTTTTTGAATCTTTAATTTCGAAAAATTTAATATCATCATTCATAACTTCTTTTAGAAATCTGTATTTATTTCCAAGAAATTTTATAATTTTCTGTAATTCATTAATCTGATGCTTTTTTCTATCCATGTAAAATCGGTATCTAACACCACAAAAGTAATCTATAATTTCATCTATTGTTTCAAATTTACATATTTGATTATTTTCAGTAAAAGCTACCATATTAGATGTATTTATGGTATCATATAATTTTAAACTTTCTTCGTTTGCTGTAAATTCATCCTCTTCCGTCAAAACAAAATGAATAGTTTTTGTTTTCGAATGATTTTTATAATTTTTTATTTTTTTATCTACTTTCAAATCTTCTAAAAAATCTTTAAATTTATCTGTAGACATACCTATTGGTAATTCGTTTATTATTTTTTTATTCCCATTAGAAAATACATTTCCGTAAGATTTAAATTGACCTTCTTTCGTTGTTTTTTCTATTTTACCTGTGAAACAACTATACCAAGGTTTTAATTTCGGTAATATAGATTCCTGAGAACCATCATTATTTTCATTAAAAATACTACCATTATTTTCCAACCATATCTTAACACATTGAACTAATTCTAAAGGATTATAAGAAGGAATATTACAAGACCAACCTGTTCCAATACCAGCTGTAATTCCATTTACTAAAATCATAGGTAAAATAGGAACATAAAATTTTGGTTCTATTATATCTCCATCATCTTCTTGTCTAGTCAGTAATATATCATCTTCTTGTCTATATATTAACCTCGTTAGTTCATCAATCTTAGTAAATATATATCTTGCGTTGGCAGCATCTTTTCCATTATTTATTCTTGAACCAAATTGTCCATCTCTGTATAGCAACGGAATATTATTACTACCCACAAAAAATTGAGCCATTTTTGTAATTGTATCGAATAAATTTTGTTCTCCGTGATGATAACCTGAATGTTCTGCTACATACCCAGCCAATTGCGCTACTTTCAAAGTCTTTCCACCATAAGATAAATTTCTCTTAAAACAACTATACAATACTTTACGATGACTTTCTTTTAATCCATCTAAAATATTAGGAATACTTCTTTTACAATCATCAAACGAGAATTTTATGGTCTCGTTATTTAAATAATCTGATATATTCATCTGTTTAATCTCCGGTTTTCCAGGCACCCAATTTATGATATTAGAGTTGGGATTGTACAATCCCAACCATTCCTTACGAGAATCCGATTGTGTTTTACAAAAAACTTTATTCATTATTTTTGAAGTTTCTACATCTAAAACGAATTCTATAATCTTTTTACCAAAAGTTTCCTTAACATCCTTCTCATTTGATGTACCCAACCCTTTGTAATATTTATGTTCTATTTTTTTATTAGGATTTTCTTTCTTATATTCTTCTACCCAATTTTTATAAGAAACTTCATCATAAAATAACTTATCTTGTTGTCCTTTTAAAAAAACTCTCACTATAGGTGTTTGTAAAGATACTATAAAACACTGTTTTCTTTCCAACAGACTTGGAAATAATGAATGGAATGCATTTTGTATTAGAGAACATATATGTATTCCATCACAATCACTATCAGTTATAATCATTACTCTACCATAACGAAGTTTACGATAATTTTCTTCTTCTTTATAATCCACATCATATTCCAATCCTAAAGCTTGGATAATAGATGTTATAACTTTATTATTGGATATTGACGATGGTTTGCAATTACGACAATTAAGTAACTTACCACGAAGTGGAAATATACCATACCAATCTCTACCCGTTTTACCATATGCACCTACTTCTATACCAGATACTGCAAATGTTTTAGCTGACAATCCTTCTACCAAAATAAGTGTACATTCGTGTCCATGTTTACCACCCTCGTTGTTCGCAGGATCTAATCCTTCTATTTTTGTATGTCCCCTTTTCTTTCTCTGTGTTTTTTTCAATACTACGAATTCTTTAGCATATATCATATCTTGTAGTCTTTCCATTATTGACCATTTACATATCTTATTTATATCTGATGTTTTTATTGTTGTTTCTATTTCAGGTCCTTCTAACACTTCTTTCTCTTGACTATCAAAAACTGGTTTATTTACAGATGTAACAACAAACAATCTAAAACATTTCTTCACATCTGATATATTTAACTGAGGTTTCTTAGGTTTATTTAATTTATCCAAAATAGGTCTGAATATAGTCTCGCTCCAAGAATTAACATGTGTTCCTCCTCGAGGAGTTATTATACCATTAGCAAATGAAATACATTCAAACTCTTTAGAAGGTGTTAAATATATTTCACTATCTTTTGTTTTTATATTTATACACTCTATTGTTTCTTGTTCTAAATATAACTTTGAATAATCTTCTAAATTATGTATATTCAATAGTTCATTATTAAAATATACATTCGGTGTTTTTGTTAACATAGATGTATCTATTACATACTTCCGAAATAAATCAACTATATCATCTGTAATACCGTCTTCCATTCCAAAATATTTAAAATCAGGAATAAACCTCACTTCCGTATAAGATCTTTTTATATCTGTATCTTCAACTATGGGTTCCGTCACTATTTTCATCCCATCCTTCCATGTCTGTTTAAATATCTTAGATTTTTTTGTATCTACTCCGGTAACTGTAAATTCTTTTGAAAATACTACAGATACTTTACCTCCTATTCCATTTTTTCCAGATATATCATATCTATCTTCATCGTCATCATAATTACTAGATGTAAGTAAATGTCCGAATATTAATGTATGATTATAACACTTCTCTTCTTTATGCATCTCTATTGGTATATAATTCCCATCATTCCAAAAAACTATTTCACCTTTTTTCCTATTAACTTCTACACGAATTTCCTTACATTTATTAACAGTACTTTTACTACGAACATAATTATCTATCACATTGGACATTGGTTCTATAAATATCCTTATGAATGCCGGAGATACTTTTATATTTCTTTTTGATATATGTAAATTTTCACTAGATACATACATTTCCAATTCTTTCTGTTTTATAGACCCACAATACATATCTGGTCTATGACGAATATGTGTAATAGGATCCATTTTAGTATATTTTAATTTATTATTTTTTGTATTATCTGTCATAATTATGTTTTAATTATAAAAATTTGTATTTAAAATTCATTTTTATTTATATAAATAAAAATGCAAAGCAAATATAAAAAATTTACATTTAATATTTCTACCAATTCACAATCGTCATCTTCATCTTGTTCATCTCCAATATCATCATCGTCATCTTGTTCATCATCTCCAATATCATCATCGTCATCTTGTTCATCATCTCCAATATCATCATCGTCATCTTGTTCATCTCCAATATCATCATCGTCATATTGTTCATCATCTCCAATGTCATCATCGTCATCTTGTTCATCATCTCCAATATCATCATCTCCACTATCGTCATCATCTTTTTTAAAAAAAAAAATATCCGCTAAATTTAGAAATAATAATAGTATTGAAGAAAAACCATCTGTTTATAATAAATACTATGAAGATTGTATTGAAGAATTGAATACTATATATAAAAATAACCCCGTAACAAAAAAAGATACTACACTTAAACAAATTTCATTAATTCAAAATGTTGATATAAATGGAAAACACATTATTAATTTAGATGAAAATGGAAATATAAAGACATATGAAACTAAAAAAATAGGTGATGGTAAATCAGGTGCTTTAGTTTATAAAATACAACAATTACATAATAATAGTATTGAAAAACAATTGTTGAAAATATATGTAGAACAGAAGAATTCAGAAAGAAATATTAGAGAAATATCTATATATTGTACATTTGAAAAAATAAAAAATGAAGAAAATAATAAAAATGACTTATCTTTTTTTCCCAAACTTATAGAAAAAGGATTTATAAAAAAAAAATCTAAAACATATCCAGGATGTCCTTATATAATCACAGAACTTGTACAAGGAATAAGTCTTTACAAAATATTAAAGCATAATAAATGTTATACTGATAAAGATTTATTTTTTAAAATAATGATGAAAATTCTAAATAGTTTATTATATATTAATAGAATAATAGCTTTTTCACATGAAGATTTACATCCAGGAAATATAATAATTAATATTGATACTAAAAACGAATTGAAAGATGTAAAAATTATAGATTTTGATTTAGCAGAAATGGGAACTATGTCTTATAAACAAAATATAAACAATCCTGTAACAAGACCTTATAGTAGGAGAATATCAAATTGTGTTCCAGGTGTTTTAAATAAATTAATTGAAAAAGTTTTCAAAAAAGATAAAGATGTTTATAATAAATTCTTGAAAAATTTTAATCAATGTTCTTTAATTCGATCTGTATTTAAATCTGATAAAGACTTTAATAAAATAAAACTTGATAGAGTAGTTATAGTATATTATTTATTTATATTTGGTTATATTTTAAAAGATAAAATTATTGTAGATTTGGAAACAAAAAAAGATAAAATTATTGTAGATTTGGAAACAAAAAAGGATAAATTAACAAAAAAACATGAAATAGATAACATAGATAATGAAATAAAAAAAATAAATGATTATCCACAATATTTTTTTGATTATTATATAACTTTAACAAACAATATTTCATCTGATAGTATTACTAATATTTTATTTTACGAAGATGCTATAGCAAAATTTGAATATATGTATAAGAACACGACTTATTTTGACAATTTAAAAAATATTTATAAAGAAAAGAATGAGAATTAAATTTATAAAATAAAAATTTATTTTATAAAATAAGTAAAGAAGTGTAAATAATATCGTTGTTATTATTTCGATGTGTTAAAATATTAATGGTATTGTTTCCTCCATTTATTTTGTTTAATACAAATTTATCAACTGTATAAATATATAAATTATAAGATGTATTTTTGAATAATATGTTTGAATTAGAAAAAATATTTTTATTGTACTTATCACTATGCCATGTTGTGGAAATATCTAAAGCTTTATTTAACTCTGTAGAGTTTACAGCAAGATAAATCTTATTTTCAAAATTAATATAATAGGGTTCGTTGTAATTTAAAAACTTAATATTGGAATTTGTGGATTTATAAACATTATAAATATTAGATTTCTGATTAATCCAATCAATCACAGAATCTATATTGTACAAAATAATTTGACTAGGATGTTCTGTAAAATCAGAAATGTAATTGTAATATTTTTTTATTGAAATTTTATTTTTGTAATTTTTTAATTCATCTATATTTCTTATTGAAAATAATTTAAGAGAGTATAGTATTTTTTTAATCATTTCTTCCGAAGTTACAATTAATTTATTATTTTGTAAAAATACATTATCTGAACTATTGGAAAATAGTATTGGTTTATCTATTATGTATTGATGATTACTATTTATTACAAAACTATTGTTAGAGAAATAATCAAAATCTAATTTTTGTATATTTATTTTATTATTATTATGTAAATATTTAGAAAATAAGTAATAAGTATATTCTAATAAGTAATTGGCTATTTTTTGATTATTATTGTATAATTCCAAGTAAGAATTTGATTTTTTAAAATAATTAAACTCCTTTTCTTTTATATCTACATTGTCAATTTTAATATTCTTTATATCTTTTATAGGTATAGAAATTTCCATGTTATCCCACAAACCTATTATTTCAGTTAAGTTATTATTAATAATAACTTGTGAAGTTATTTTTATATCTAAATCTTTACAAAAGTCGATAGCTTCTTTTAAATCTGAAATATGAGGAGTATCTGTATATTCTTCTTTTATGTTTAAAGGACATAGTGGAGTTGTATATAATGTCATATTCGTATTTTTATATTTAATATTTATTTGTCTAGTTTTTCCATAAGAATCTATTATTTGACTTTTTATTTTAATTTTTATTTTAATTTTATCATCATTGAAATTATGATTCAAAAAAATTATGGGAACAAATTGTTTGTATAAACTAGATATGTTTTTAGCTATATTGTAGGTTGGAGATTTAACATTTTGTAAATTAAATTCCAAATCTAAAACTTCTGAATCTTTATCTATAGCATTTCTACATATTATTTCACATTGTGGAAATTTAGAACGATCTGATTCAGCACCCATGTGTTCGTAAATAAAAATACAATTATTATTATTTTTAAATTTATGATAATATTTGGAATATCTGGGTGAAAACATTCCATCTTCATTAAATAATATTATATTTATTTTAAAAATATTTTCTAATAATTGAGTATATAATCTAGGGTCAAAATATAATTCAGGGTTTTTTATGTTTGTTTTTATTTGTTCAATATCTTTATCATGCATACTTTGACGAGAAGTGTAAAGAACATTTGAATTAATAATATTATTATCAATAAATTTTTTTAGATATTCTTCAGTAATAAGTGTATTTTTTTTATTTTCTTTTTTTATATAATTTTTTATAAGACATATTAAAAAACTTCTATTAGATAGTGTAGAACCAAATCGTAAAAAATGATAATCATTGTTTTGATATAATAGAGAAAATAATTTATTAAGTTTCGGAGGTAAAAACCCAATAGCATTATCATTAAGAATTTTATTTGTTACGATTATTTTTTGTTGTTTTGTAGGTATAATTGTCTTAGTTTCTGTAATATTATTTTCATAGTAATTACTGGTAATTTTGTCATTTTGAGATGTACGAAAACAACAAGGTAAATAAGGGTAAAGTACAGAATTTCCCAACTTATTTTCTTGGAGACCTATATTTAGATAACCATCCTGGTTATTAGAACAAGTGTAATACTTTTGGTTTTCACCATCGGAATCAAATTTTATACCAGTTTTTGGTTTATCTCTTGGAAATTTTATGTATATTTGTTTTTTACCATTGTTGTTATCTTTTTTATATTCTGTGTAATCTTTTAATTCTTCTTCTTTAATTTCTTGTGGAGTGCGTTTTTTCTCACATTGTTTTACATATCCAGCGACAAAAACATCTTTATCTATATCTCTCATCATACTGTGTTTTTCATGCTGTTCTTCTATTAATATTGAACCGAAATCTTCATCATCTAGTAAATATTTATACATATCAATAAAATAATCTCTTTTAGTTTCGTAGTAAGAACATATTTTCGTAAAAATATTTTTGTAATATATCAAAGTATTCTGATCTTTACCTGTAATAAAAATCTCAGTATATATATTATCTACTGAATTTTTATTATTAGAAATTTCTACTGTTACAGAATTTAATACAGACTCTTTGAAATATACAAATATTCTAGATTTTGTTGCTTTATTGCTTTCATCTATATATATCAACTTAGACAATATTTTATCATTCATTGCTAATTCTGCTAATAGATGATAATTAATAAAAGAATCGTAAATATTGAATGAACCTCTTAATAGTTGTTCTTTTATTTCGTAATCACCATTTATATTTAAAATTTTTTTAATTTCTTCGGCTATCTCATCATTTGTTATATTGTCAGTTATATATTGTACTGATAATGTTGATATTATAATATTATTTGATATTTGTATGTTGACTGGTATATAATCCTCGTTTGTGTAATTATTAATTTTTTTTTTTATGTATATATATAATGTAATAATGTCAGTATTATCTACATCTTCTTTTTCATATAACCATTCTTGATTAATTTTGAAATTTTTTAAAATTTTAAAAAAATTATTACATTTTGCAAAACTTATTCGTTCATTCAGAATTATTCTATTAAATAAGTCAAATATTTCTACATTCTGTTTATATTCTATATTAATTGTATATCCTTTCTTAATTATATCTTCATCTGATTTTTTTTCTTCTGTATTATTAAATTCTTTGTATTCTTTAGTTTGTTTTTCTACTTCAGTAATAAAATTTTTTTCTTTGTTTTTCTTTTCTGCTACATACTTGTTTTTATTTTTAAACAATCTCTTAAATACATCTTCAAATTTATTAATAACTTTATTATATTCATTACTTAAACCACTAACTTTATATAAACTATTAATGCTTGAATCAATATCTTTATCATTTATTTTAATTCGTTCGTAAGAGTTTTGAAGATTTTGATTATACAATACCCAATCTTCTAAAATGTTTTTAGTTATTTCAATTTTCAATTCATCTTTAAATTCATCTATACTGTCTGAATTTATAATTAAATTCAAAATATTAGTTACCCCAACATCTTGAGTTTTAATATCTATTTCTTTATCAAATATTAAATATTCAGGCAAAACTTGTAATTCGGCAGCTATTCTATCTTTTATAGATTTTGAATTATCTAAAATATCAAAAGTTTCTATTTGTATTTTATTTTCATTGTGTGTTACATTAATCATTTCTTTTATCATATAAATATATAATATTTAAAGTTCTATTTTTTTTAATAAATATGTCTGTGTTATTTAAAGCAAAAACAAAAGAAGGATATATTCTCAAAATAGTATCCGATCTTCTACAAAATAATATTAAAACAGCTTGTATTAAAATTGATAAAGATGGTATATATTTAACTCAAATGGATAATTATAGAACAATTTTGATAAATTTAAAGTTAAGTAGTGAAAATTTTTGTATTTATAAATTTAAATCAGATAAAAAATTAATATTAGGATTGAATCTTTTACATTTATACAGAATGTTAAAAAATATAAAAAAGAAGGATTCTGTTGAATTATTTATCCAATCAGACAATCCGTGTGAACTAGGTATAAAAGTTATACCTAAGGAAAATAATCGAGTAACAACATCTTTTATAAAAATACAAGATATTCAATTAATTGATATAGATATACCAGATGGATACTCAAATTCGATAATGGTATCAAGTTCTGAATTTCAAAAAATGGCGAAAGATATATGTAGTATTTCCGATAAAGTTACTGTAATTCCTAAAAAATTTCAAATTAGATTTAAGTGTGACGACAATGTTGTTTTAAAAAGGTATATAGATTTTGGTGAATGTGGAAAATCAGATGATGATGATGATGATGATGATGATAATAATGACGAGGGTGATATTAATAGCAATTCAAGTGAATATAAAAATTTATACAACCAAAATTTCAAAACAGAAACTCTATATAAAATTTGTAAAATTTCAGGATTAAGCGATAATCTTCAAATATTTACAAAAAAAGATTTACCTATATTATTTAAATCATACATTGGTAATATAGGTAAAATTTTTATTTACATAAAATCTCTAGATCAGATTGATAATGAAAATAAATTAGAAATTTCTAACATTATACAATAAGTTTTTACTACTTTTATAATATAATTATATTATAAAATCTTTTAAAGATATTTATCTATATCAGTCTGTCTTCTTGTCTATTTATACTAGTTTTATACCTGTGTATTTGAATTTGTATTCGTGTTTGTACCTGTATTTGTACCTGTACCTGTGTTTGTACCTGTGTTTGTACCTGTACCTGTGTTTGTACCTGTGTTTGTACCTGTACCTGTGTTTGTACCTGTACCTGTGTTTATACCTGTGTTTGTACCTGTATTTGTTTTGTTAGTTTTTCCATTATCTCTATTTGATGATAGTGGTGACATATAACCTGTTCCACCACCTTTTTTATTGTATTTACTACTAGTAGCTAAGACTATAAATATCGTTATTATCGGGCCCCCGATTGGAATTGGTATTCCAAATAATTGTAAAAATGCTAATACAAATGCAAATGGATGCATTGAATCTATATTAGATATTAATAGACATAATGCAAAAATCCATATTAATAATCCTAAAATCATAATGAATACAATTAAATAATAATATTTTTCTATCTCTTTTTCTATATCTACCGCTATATCTTTTTCTTTATAATTCTTTATTTTTTTATTCTTTATTTTTTTATTCTTTCTTTTATTTACTTTTTGTTTCTGTTTACATAATCGTTGTTGTTTTTCTGTTTCCATTTCCATTTTTTTATTTATTTGTTTTTCTATATTTGCCTCTATTCTCATTTTTTGATCTATTTCTTGTTCTAGTTGCAAATATATATGCTTTTCTAATTCTCTTTGTCTTTCTCTTTCTTGTTGTTTTTGATTTAAATTATAATTAAAATCATACGAAGATACATTACAACCACAATCGTCTATTTTATTTAGTTTATTACTATAGCATAAAAAACTAGGTTGTTCAGTAGGACGTGGAGGCATAGTGGTAGACGGAGACATAGTACTTGGTGGCTGTGTTGGTATGTTGGTAGGTGGAGGCATAGTGGTAGGCGGAGGCATAGTGGAAGGCGGTGGTGGTGGAGTACTAATGAAAGATATTAATGTATTTATTAAATCGTTATTGTTGGTGTATTTATTATATTTAGCATAATTAGAATTTCCATATAGTTCCAGTGAATTTTTCAATTTATTGTAATTATCACAATTACTTCTTAATAGATATACATAAGCTAAACAAGGCATTATTTATTATAATATATTATAATAATAAATAATAAATAATAAATAATATATAAAACTTTATTTAAAAAATATCTGGATATAAAAAATGAACAAGGATAATACAATTAAAATTAAAGAATTAAATTTAGATATGATACAACCTAATAGTAAGAATTATATGAATCCGGATCAGGGAGGTTCTAAAATAGTAATAATAGGGAAACCTGGTTGTTTTATAGCAGGTACTGAAATTTTAATGTATGATGGTACTATAAAAAATGTTGAAAATATTGTTATAGGTGATAAAGTAATGGGTTGGGATTCGACACCTAGAAAAGTATTAGAGTTGTGTAGAAATGTAGATAAGATGTATTCGATAAAACCCGCAAATGGCGATGAAATATTAGTTAATGAAGAACATATATTAACATTAAAATATAATAAAAAGAAAGAAAATTATAATAAAGAATTTATAGTTGATATTAGTCTTAAAAATTATTTATATAAAGATGATATATTTAAAAATAATTATAAATGGTTTAGAAAAGGTGTAACATTTGATAATGATAACAATTTATTACAAATAAATCCTTATTGTTTAGGAGTTATGTTAGGTAGTATAAGTTCTCGTATAGATAACAACTTTGACAATATAAATAACAATACTATATTAAATTATGTAAAAAAATGCTTTGTTAAAGAAGGATATGAATTAAACTATGATTGCGACCAGATTCAATATTACAAAGACGGAACTAATCAAGTTGCAAATTATATAGAAAACAATTTATTGAATATAAATAAACATATACCACAAGAATACAAGACAAGTTCTCGTAAAAATAGATTAAAAATCTTAGCAGGTATTATCGATTCTAATTATATAATTGATAATGACATAGATGTCACTAGCGGATATAATATTATACAAAGTTCCGAACAAATGATAGATGATATATTATTCATATCTAGATCTTTAGGATATGAATGCTGTAAAAAAGAGTTTAAAATCATAAGTAAAGGAGAACTATCTGAAATGTATTATAAATGTAGTATTAACGGCGAAGGAATCGATCAAATACCTTTGCTAAAAAGAAATGGAATATTTAATAAAACAGAACAAAAACTAGAATCAAATCTATCATATAATTTTACAATAAATTATAGAAATATAGATCAATATTACGGTTTTACAACAGATGGAGACCATAGATTTTTACTTTCGGATTTTTCAGTAGTTCACAATTCTGGAAAGTCAACTCTTATAGCTGATTTATTGTATTCTAAAAAAGATATATTTCCTATTGGGATGGTTATGAGCGGAACTGAGGATAGTAATCATTTTTTTAAAAAAATTATTCCTTCTTCTTTTGTTTTTAATAATTACGATGAAGATAAGATAATAGAGTTTATAAAAAGACAAAAAATTGCAAAAGAGCATTTACAAAATCCATGGTCTTTGTTAATAATTGACGATTGTACTGACAATCCTTCGATTTTTCGTAAACAAACACAAAATTCCCTATATAAATTAGGAAGACATTGGAAAATGTTATATATTCTTTCCTTACAATATAGTATGGATATAAGACCAAGCATTCGTAATAATGTTGATGGTGTTTTTATCTTTAGAGAACCTAATAATAATTTCAGAAAAAATATGTATGATAATTATGCAAGTATAATCCCCAGTTACCAATTATTTTGTTCAATATTAAATCAAATAACAGATGACCATACTGCTTTATACATTAATAACACAGCAGGTACAAACGATTGGAATGACTGTGTTTTTTGGTATAAAGCTAAATTAATTCCAAAAGACTTTAAATTTGGGTGTGAAGATTTTTGGAAATTTCATAACCAACGATATAATACTAAATACAAAGACAATATGTTGTAATTTATTTTATCAATAAATTATTTTCTTTTAATTTCTGGTATTTACTTTCAAGTTCGTGTCTTTTCGAACTACTAAAAATTCCATGTTCTGTTAACCATGTTATAGCTAATCTAGATTCTGGATTTTCGCTATATGAACTATAATAAAATATATACAATGGATCTTTATCATCTATTTCTTTATATTTTTGGTATTTTTTGGAATATTTTGATACTTTATCTTCCTTTTTATCCTTCGGAACACTTGTTTTGCTACTCTTTGTTTTCGGAACACTTGTTTTGCTACTCTTTGTTTTCGGAATACTAGTTTTAGAATTCTTTTTTTTGATATCGTTTTTTAAAAATTTTTCTAATAAATAAGAATATACTTCTTCCTTTTTATCCTCTTTTAATTTAAATAAATTAAAAATATTAAAAGCTGTTTTATAACTTTTTTTTTCGAAAAAGTCTTTATTACTTATTATAAAATCAGATGTTTGTATATAAATACATTGTATAAGTTTGGGTAATCTTTTAAAAATTTCCTTAGCTTCAGATAACTTATCATTATTTATTTTTTTACAAAAAGATCTCATATCTAATATAATATCCCCACAAACCTCTATATCCCCGTACTTATCCTTACATAATTCTTTACAATTTACAATAAAATTGTTAAACATTTCCATCGGATTTTCTTTAGATATTTTAATCTCGATATTATCTATATCGTCCATATCTAAATCACTATCAATATCTAGAATTAAATCGGAAAATAAATCTTCTATATTACTCATTTTATTATTTGTAAATATAAATAAATCTTATTTATATTTACACATACTTATATCAACAAACTATTAAAACTTCCAATCTGATTTTGTATCCATAGCCCATATAAATTTTGAACGAATAGCAGGTGTATATAATTTTTCTATAGGTGTTTGTGTTTTTTTAGCCCAAGATATCGAAATTCTAGGATCTATATAATTTCCTTTACTTGTACCTGTATTAATTTTAGACTGTTTTTGCTCCACTTTATGTACATGTTTATCTAAAGCAAGTTGTGCTTTTTCTATTTGTTTCTCTGTGCTTGCATTTTCTACTTTTCTCTCCAATTCTTCTGTTTTATTTTTCATCTTTAACATATCCTTTTCCTCATACTCCGCTTTGTGATTTAATGCATCTCCTACTGCTATATTAGATACATTAAAAGCAAATTGTTTATCATGTGTTTGATCTGATACATCTATGTTATTTTTATTCAATTCATTTTCAAATGTTGTACATGCTTTCCATGTTCTAAAAGATTTGGCTGTTAAACCTTTTATCATTTCACCAAGATAATTACTATTCAAGTCGTTTATACTTATGTCAAATAATAATTTGTCACATTTTCCTTTGGAACATATTTTATACAAAACATTATATACATATGGATCTATCTCCTTTTTTTTCTTATATGCAACACCTGATTTACCGGTAAAATCTAATTCTACATAATGTTTATCTTGGAAAGTAATATTTTCACAAGTCAATTCGACCAAACCAACACCTCCTTCTTCCTGTTCTTCTTTTTTATTACCACCCGGTCTAATTGAAAATTTATCTAAAAAATAAGTAGCTAATGCTTTTAATTTAAGATTTTTATCCTCCGATCGTAAATCAACTGTATATTTCTTTCTAATCGCCTCTATTTTGTTCTTCAATTTTCTAGCTATTTCAAATTTATCTTGGTCTCTACTAGATACTAAAATACTTTTAGATCTTTGAATTACTGTATATTTAAAATCTCCTGTAACCGGATCTCTCCATGAAGCAAACCATTCAATAAATGGATCTTTTTTTACTTCACCCCATTTACATGGTTTTCCTTTGAAAAAACATTCAGGTATAGAAGAACCATTAATAATAACATCTTCAGGCATAATTCTTTTCTTAAGTTTACCTGATAAATATTTAGAATCTTTATTATTATCTTTGTTATAATGTTTTAATTCCGACGAAGAAAAAAATGCTATCGGTGGTTCTATACTTGATTTTACAGCTACTTTATATCCATCGTACAATGCAAATCCGTATAATTTATTAACATCATTTTTATCCTCTAATTCTTGATTTTTTTCTTCATTCGATAATTTTTTCTTATCTTTCTTCTTTTCTTCCATATGTTCTTCTATCATACTCAAATCCACTTTATCTATATCTTTAATAACATGATCTTTTCCCAAAATCTTCTTCCAATCTTTCATAAAATTTTTTTTAGCATATTCAGGCATTTCTTTTGGTGAATCAACTTTAAACCTTTTAACTAATGCTAACAGTAATATAGATGCCTCTTCAGCCGTTAAATTAAAATCGTTTTTAATATGATTATTGTCTAAATCTACTTTCTTACCGTTATATTTTACTTTAACATCTTTTGGTAAAGGCTTGTACTCCTTAGGAAAAACTGGTCCGTTATGTATAAGAGTACTCCATTTTTTATGCTTTTTAGTTTCAGATTGTTCTTTGTATTTTGATATCTTTTTCTCCCATTCTGCTAAACTTATAGTTCCTTCCAATTCTTCTATTTTATGAGTTGGTAACTTTGACATTTATTTACTGTATTATTTTATTTACTTAATATTTATTTTTATGTAACTCCGCAATAATTAGAAACCATAGGTATAGCTGGGTTATAAACTTGCTTTTCCTCTGCTTTTTTTAACAAATTATTAAAAATCTTTTCCCATTCTTTTGTATGACCGACATCTTTCGTATTTAACATATGTGCTACCTCATGTAATATCACATGAACTAACGAATTCATTGGATAATATTCACCTTTTTCATCCTTTACACATATATATATTATTTCCTTATTCAAAGTATAACTTTTATCTGCTTTATTTAGTTTAATAACATTAAATATATCATGAACAGGTATTAATAATGTTTTTAAAACATCCAATATAGGATCTGATAATTCCCTTTCATTATATTCTTCTATACGATTATACACTATATTCATCAATATAACACTCAATAATATTATAATTATTATTAATAATATTTCAAC
>Ga0209550_10001329_pt1 | contig 23688 bp, 18 predicted proteins | sample LauGreSuBDMM15SN_2_FD_187567 | JGI IMG/M metagenome (GOLD analysis project Ga0209550, IMG submission 187567) | Freshwater lake microbial communities from Lake Michigan, USA - Su13.BD.MM15.SN (SPAdes) (version 5) | ecosystem: Environmental > Aquatic > Freshwater > Lake | place: Lake Michigan... | reverse complement strand
CTCCAACCCCTTGGGCAAAGTGCCTTGCTTGGTCATGGAGGGGGGTGAGGCCTTGTTTGACTCACGCGTCATCGTGGAATACCTTGACACTTTGTCCCCAGTGGGCAAACTCATACCCCCCAGCGGGCGAGAGCGCACCGAGGTGAAAACCTGGGAAGCGTTGGCCGATGGCTTACTGGACGCGGCTATCACCGCTCGCCTAGAGGCGCATTGGGTGGGCCGCACAGAGGCCGAGCGCAGCCAAGTATGGATTGACCGACATCTGGGCAAAGTTCACGACAGCTTGGCCGCCATGAGTCACGGCCTAAGCGACAAACCGTTTTGCTGTGGCATCCATTTGAATTTGGCCGATCTGGCCGTGGGCTGTGCGCTTGGCTATTTGGACTTTCGCTTTCCCCACATCGGCTGGCGGGAAGACTACCCCAACTTGGACGCCTTGCAAGAAAAACTCATGCAGCGTCAAAGCTTCAACGACACCCAGCCTGCCTAACTGTTCACGCGTTTTTTCAACCAGCGCATCAAGCCGCCCACCAGCGGCAGTTTTTCATACAGTTCTTCGGCGGCGTCCCAGTAATCGCGGTGCAAGGTAATGCGCCAAGCGCCATCGCTGTCTGGCCCGAACTTCAGGTGCGAGCCGCCGCGTATGCACTGAACGGTTTGGGTGTCCATGGTTTTGAAGCGAAACACAAAATCCCACACCAAAAAGCATTGCGTATCTTGAACAATGCGGTCTGTCACCACAAAGCGCGGCTCGTGCAGGCTGTCAAACATGTGCTCAAAAATGGCTTCAATCGCCGCCACCCCTTGCACCTCTTTGAACGGGTCTTTAAAGCGAGCGTCAGGCGCGTACCAGTGACCCAAGGTTTTGACGTCAGCGGGGCTGAGGTTTTCAAACGCCAACACCAAGGCGTCTACCGTGTCGTTTAAAGAAGATGGGTTCATCGTTACAGACCTGTGGCGCGACGCACCAATGAAAAATACCAGCGATAAGGCAGGATGCGCAGCATCTGCAACCAGCGTGTGAAGCGTTTGGGAAAGTGAATCTCAAACAGGCCGTCGCGCCAACCTTGCAAGATGTGCTGAGCAGCCTCATCCGAAGTGATGAGCGCCGGCATGGTGAACTGGTTTTGCGCGGTGAGCGGCGTCTCCACAAAACCCGGATTGATCACACTCACACCGATGCCGCTGTCTTGTAAATCCAAATACAAAGCCTCGGCCAAATGGGTGAGCGCGGCTTTGCTAGGACCGTAAGCCAAGCTTTGCGGCAAGCCGCGGTAACCGGCGACGCTGGACACCAAGCTCAGGTGGCCACGACCTTGGGTTATCAAGCTGGGCAACACAGCGTCTAGCAAATACAAAGCACCGTGGTAGTTCACCGCCATGTGTTGTTCCATGCTGGCCAGGTTGTATTGGGTGGCGCGTTGGGGTTGGTAGACGCCTGCGCAATAGACCACCACATCCAAGCCTTGTGCCGTGCTGACGTGTTGTGCGGCGGCTTGCATCGCTTGCTTGTCGGTCACGTCCAAAGGCAGCGCCATGCTGCCAGGGTGTTGGTCTGCAAAGTCTTGCAACAAAGCTGCTTGTCGTGCCGATACACACACCTTAGCGCCCTGCGCATGTAAAGCCTTGGCGCAAGCCAAACCAATCCCGCTGGACGCGCCCACCAACCACACGCTTCGACCTCGCCAGTCGTTCAGCGGTTTGTTGAATGGGCTGAGCCACGCCATGCTCAAATCCGCTTGGTGAACGACAAGGTGACCTCACCCAAAAACACGCCAAACTTGGACATGCTGGCTTTGTTGAGCATCACGCGATCGTTCATCAGGTACATCCAGTCATCGAACTGAACTTCCCACACCCGCCCGTCAACCGGCAAAGCCAAGGTGTAGCCCCAGCGAAAGGTGTTGCCTCGGGTGGCGCCATTGGCAAGACCGACCACATCATCGGCCGCGCCGCTGTAGTTGCCGTTGCCAAGGTGTTGCAGTTTCCAAATGCGTTTTTGGGTGCTGCCATCCGAGTACACAAAGTCTTCATCGAGCACGCCTTGCTCGCCGTTCCAACTGCAGTTCATCACCACGGTGAAGCGTTTGACCACGCGCCCCGAGCGGTCGGTGAACACGCCCCAGGCGTCGACCACGCCGTTGAAATAGTTTTTCAAGTCGAGTGTCGGTTGGTCTTGGGCATAGTCGTTGATGGACGGGCCGGCACAGCCGCTCGCACCCAAGGCGGTGGCAGCGGCAGCGGATAACCATAAGCGGCGTTTCATAAAGACTCCTTATTAAGCGATACACGAGACGCTTTGAGCAACAGCAGCAGCGCCACACATTTCAAAGCACAGGGCAGCAAGGCATACGACCAACTGAGCGCGGCCAAGGCGGGGGCGTCTTGTGCGCCAGGGCTATAGCCCAGCCACTCTAGCAAAGGCAGTGCGACACCCGCGGCCAGTGCCAAGTTCAGCTTGGTGGCGACTTGCCACCAGCCAAAGTAGGCGCCTGCATGGGGGTGTTGCTTATCCTCAATTTGCAGCACGCCGTTGAGCAACGCGCCAGGTGCGATCAAGTCTGCGCCCAGCGCCAAACCCGATAGCGCACAAATGACGGTGTAGCCCCATACGTCTCCCGCGCCCAACGCCAAAGACCAGATGAACACCGCGATCGCCAAGGCCATGCCAGCAGCCCAGCAAGAGCGCAACCCAAAGCGTGCGATCAAGCGCAGCCAAAGCGGCATTGAAATAGCCGCCGCAACAAAGTAAGTGCCCAAAAACTGCGCTTGCATCTCAGCGCCAAGCTGCAGGCGGTCTTGTACGAAAAACACAATCAAGGTGGCCGGAATGGCTGAAGCGATGCCATTGACCATGAAGACGCCCAGCAAGCGAAGAAACACGCTGTCTTGCCAAGGCTGCCAAAGAGAAGACCACCAGCCGCCGCTGTGGGTGTCGGGGCTGGGGACAGGCTGCACGGCGCCAGTCCAAGAGAGCATGGCCAAAACCAACACACCCACAAACACCGACACCAATTCAGCGATCCCCGCCAAGCCAGACACCAAGGAGGCCAAGATCACACCGGCCAAACCCAAACCTTCACGCCAGCCCACCAAGCGACTGCGCGCCAAGCTGTCCCCGCCCATGCGAGCGCCCCAGGTTTGCAGCGCAATGGTCAGCACGCTGTAGCTGAGGTAACACACCAGCAGCAAAGCGCCGACCAGCAGCAGCAAATCGGCTTGTCCCACGCTTCGCCCAAGCAGCCATTGCGGAAAAAACAAACCGACAAAACTCAGTGACAAAAGGAGTGCCGCCAGCCAAGCCCGGCGCAACACACGCTTGGGGCTGTGCGCATAGAGCTTGTCCAACCAATGGCCAATGCTGGGGTCGATCAAGGCGTCCAAGGCCCTGGCTAACAACAGCAAGCCGCCAATCAACGACAGCGACACACCAAACTGGCTGGCAAAGTAATGCGGCCACAGCACATACAAGGGCAAGGCCACAAAAGCCAGAGGCAAGGCGGGCAAGCCCAAACGCGCCAAGGCCAAGGCGCCCAGCTTGTCACCGCGGTTAAGCGTCATGCAGGTTTACGCAAAGTGAACTGCACCACATCGGTGTTGCGCTCTAAAAACGCAGCCTCGCAATAGGCCAAGTAAAACACCCAAGTGCGCTCAAAGCGTTCGTCAAAACCCAGGTCGTTCATGCGCGGCAAAGCCTGCACATAAGTTTCTCGCCAACGCTTCAAGGTTTCCGCGTAGTCTTGGCCAAAGGCGAAACTGTCGACAACTTGCAAGCCCGCTGCTTGCGCTTGGGCTTTGAATTCGCTGCTGCTGGGCAAGAAGCCGCCTGGAAAAATGTATTGCTGAATAAAGTCTGTGCCCAATGCATAGCGTTCAAACAAGGCGTCATCGATGACGATGCTTTGGATGCAGGCTTGACCGCCGGGTTTGAGCAAACGCGCGATGGTTTGGAAATAGGTGGGCCAATAGGCGCGGCCCACGGCTTCAACCATTTCAATGGAGCAAATCGCGTCATAAGGGCCATCGTTGGTGTCGCGGTAGTCTTGCAAGCGCAAGTCGGCATGGATGGCTTGCGCGCCGAGTCTTTCGCTGGCATAGGCCAGCTGCGAGGGGCTGAGGGTGATGCCCGTCACCTTGGCGCCAAATTCGCGAGCCGCAATTTCGGCCAAGCCGCCCCAGCCGCAACCAATCTCTAGTACGCGCTGCCCAGCCCCCACTTGTACACCCGCCATGCGCAAGGCACGGCGCACTTTGGCGTGTTGCGCGGTTTGCAGGTCTTGGCTTAAGTCGTTGTCAAACCAAGCCGAGGAGTAAGACATGCTGGGGTCTAGCCACTGGCGGTAAAAACCGTTGCCCAAATCGTAGTGGGCATGGATGTTTTTGCTGCTGTTCTTTTTGGTGTTGCGCCGCATCCAGTGGCGCACTTGGTAGGCCAAGCGACCCCACCATTTGCCAAAAATCAAATCGTCCATGGGGCGACGGTTGGCTACCAGCAGTTGCAACAAAGTGGTGAGGTCGGGCGTGTCCCAATCACCGGCAATATAGCTTTCTGCAAAACCGATGTCGCCTGAACGCATGGCCGCAGAAAACACCTGCCACTTGTGAATGCGTATGCTTGCTTGCGGCCCGCTTTGAGAGCAGCCAAAGTTCATGTGGCGCTGATCGGGCAGTTCAACACCCAGCCCGCCCACACTCAAAGAACCCAGCATTCGCAAGGCACGTTGCGCCGCCATGGGCGCGCTGTTTGTCAAGACAGCAGATGAGGTGTGTTGGGTGGAGGGCAGGGTAGACATGGGTCAAGTCGCAGGCAAAAAAATCAATCGGAATTCACAGACCGCCACGGGTGGCAAATTCTGCAGGGGGTGGGGGTTTGCGCACAAAAGGCACGCGCTTGAGCCACAGGCCGAGCGCTTGCCAATGGATGCGGGCAATCACCCCAAAACTTTGCAAGGGATAGCGCCACAGTGCTTGGTGCAGCGCTTGGACGGTGAGGGGCTGCAACTTGCCGCTCACGCTGGTGCTGATGAGCAAGCCCATCGCATCGCCATGGTCTATACGCACCACGGTTTTGGACTCGCCTTGGTGCTCGGCGCGCATGAAGCGAAAGTCGTAGCGACCTTGCACATGGCAAAAGGGGGATACATGAAACACCTTGTCCGCGTGCAGGGTTTGGCCATAAAGCGGTTGGGGCAGCACATAACAATGGCGCTCGCCAAAGGTGTTGTTCACTTCCACCACGATGGCGGCCAAGGTGTTGTTGCTGCGGTGGCAATACCAAAAGCTGACCGGTTTGAAGGCATAGCCCCACACACGTGCATAGCAGTGCAACCACACCTCGCCTTGCGCGTCATTGATGTTTTGGCTTTGCAGCAACTCATCGAGCCACGCCAGTGCGCCGCCTTGCGCGACCGATCGACCATCGCCGTGGTCAGCATCGTGAAAAGAAATCGCTGCACGCCGGTTCAGGGCCAATACGCCGTCAGACTGCTTTGCCAAGCTGCGCATGGGCAGCAGCAAAAACCAAGTGGGGTAGGCAAACGCATGGCGACGAGGCCGCGCACGGCTGTGGCGCACTTGGCCAAAACCGATGAGCGGCTGAGCAGTGGTCACGCCAAAGCCTCTTGCTTGTGGGTTTGTTGGGCCAGCAAGCCTTTCGCGACGGCCAAGCCTGCTTGGTAGCCGTCTTCATGAAAGCCGTAGCGCATCCAAGCACCTGCATACCAAGTACGATGTTGGCCCTGCAAGCGTGGCAACTTGCTTTGGGCGGCAATGGCTGGCAAATCGAATACCGGATGGTCGTAGTCGTAGCTGCCCAAAATCGTGGTGGGGTCAATCGCAGAAGCGGGGTTGAGCGAGACGATCACGTCTTGCTTGAAAGGCAGGGGTTGCAGTCGGTTGAGCCAGTAGTGCAAGCACACGCGAGCGTTTTCGCTGTCGTCTTGGGTGCGTTGGTAATTCCATGCGGCCCATGCCAAGCGACGCTTGGGCATGACGCGGGTGTCGGTGTGCAAGACCGCGCGGTTGGCTTGAAAGCGGATGGCTCCCAACAGTGCTTGTTCATCGTTGCTGGGACGCTCTAACAAAGCCAGCGATTGATCGGCATGGGTGGCTAACACCACGTGGTCGAAGTGTTCCACGCCTTGGGCTGTGCGAACCTGCACACCCTGCTCGTCGCGGGCAATGCCCAGCACGGGGGTGTTCAGACGTTTGTCGATGATGGGCTCGGTGATGGCCTGCACATAGTGCTTGGCACCCCCCGCCACCGTGAACCACGGTGGGCGGTTGTTGACTTGCAACAAGCCGTGGTTGTCACAAAACCGCACCATGGTGGCCACCGGAAACTGCAGCATTTGGGTGGTCGGGCAACTCCAGATGCAGCCGAGCATGGGCAGCAAATAGCCTTGGCGAAAAGCTGTACCAAAGCGGTGTTCGTCTAAAAACTGCTGCAAAGGTTGCGCCAAAGCATCGGCTTCTGCGCTTTTGGCCAAGTCGGTGGCCAGCTGGTTAAAGCGCATGATGTCGCTGAGAAGCCCCCAAAAGCGCGGACGCAACAGGTTGCTGCGTTGTGCGAACACGCTGTTCAAGTTGGCGCCATTCCACTCCAACACTTTTCCCGTGTCGTCCCAGCGCGCTTGCACCGAAAACGACATGTCAGATGCTGCGGTGCGGATGTTCAGGCTTTCAAACAAGCCGATCAGCCCTGGGTAGGTGCGTTGGTTGTAAACCAAAAAGCCGGTGTCCACGCCGTGGGTGACAGTGCCTTGAGCAGTTGGCAAGGCCACATCCACCGTGTGGGTGTGGCCGCCAAAGTAACTGCCAGCTTCGAACAAGCTGAGGTCGACATGCTGGTTTAAATGGTGGGCCGCTGACAAGCCAGCGATACCCGAGCCAATCACCGCTACCCGTTGGCGCATCAGTTCGCTCGGGTAATCAGCAGTTTTTCAACCTCGGCCAAAAAGGCTTTGTCCATGGGGTCGGTGGTGCTGTTGTAGCTTTTGACCTGTTTGCCGTCTCGGCTGATCATGTATTTGTAAAAGTTCCACTTTGGGGCTGTGTCGGACAGCTTGGTGAGCTGTTTGAACAAAGGAGACGCATCACTGCCACGCACCGTGGTTTTGCTGAACATGGGGAACTTCACGCCATAGGTGTTTTCGCAAAAGTCAGCGATTTTTTGGTTGTTACCCGGCTCTTGTGAAAAATCGTTGGAAGGGAACCCCAGCACCACCAAACCCTTGTCTTTGAATTTGTCATAAAGGGCTTCCAGCGATTTGTACTGCGGCGTGAAGCCGCAATAGCTGGCGGTGTTGACCACCACCACCACTTGGCCAGCGTATTGGCAAAGGTTTTGAGGCTTTTCGTCTTGCAAGCGTTCAACGGTGTGGCGCAAAACAGCAGGGCATTCTGCTGCGCTGCTGCTGTTTGGTGTTGCTGCTTTGGGGTCGGCCGCCCAAGCCGTGGGGGCAAGGGATAAGACAGCAAGGAACAGGGCCTTAAAAAGCGTGTTGAATGGTGTTTGCATGGGGATGCTCCAATGAGGTTTTGTGCTATTGTCTATGACATATTTGCTTGGCAATATGTTTTTAAGAAAATAACCCTATGGATCTAAGCGAAGGCGAGTCGAAACACCTTACATTTTCGATCGCCGCTGTCGAGCGGGACACGGGCATTGGCAAGGACACGCTTCGGGTGTGGGAGCGCCGCTATGGTTTCCCACAGCCAGGGCGAGACAGCTTTGGCGAGCGCAGCTACCCCTTGGCGCAGGTAGAAAAACTGCGCATCATCAAACGTTTATTGGATGCCGGCCATCGCCCAGGCCAAGTCGTGGCCATGTCTGTCGAGCAATTACAGAGCATCACAGAGTCCTTGACGGACGGCCCCATGGCGCTCGCGCGTGGCAAAGACGGTGTGGGACAACTGCTCGACGAGGCCATGGGCTTGTTGCGCGCGCAAGACATTGATGGTTTGCGCAGCCATTTGCACCAAACCGTGGCAAGCTTGGGGGTCAACCGTTTCATTATCGAACTGCTCGCGCCTTTGAACTCTATGGTAGGTGACGCTTGGATGCGCGCGGAAATCCAAGTGTTTGAAGAGCATATGTACACCGAGTGCGCTACCGGCGTGCTGCGCCAAGCCATTCACCAACTCAGCAGCCATACCCTGCACCGCCAACCCCGCGTGTTGCTCACCACCTTTCCGCAAGAAGAACATGCGGTGGGTTTGCTCATGGCCGAGAGCCTCTTGACTTCGCAAGGCTGCCACTGCCTGCCCATGGGTGTGAAAACGCCGTTGAGCGATATCGCCAAAGCCGCCCAGGTCCACCATCCCGATATCGTGGCGCTGAGCTTTAGCATCAGCCAAAACCCCAACCATGTGCTGGATGGCTTGGCCGAGTTGCGCCGACTCTTGCCAGAGCAAGTCGAGATTTGGGCCGGTGGACGCGCGCCGGTTTTGCAGCGCCGCCCACCTGCGGGCGTCACGGTGATTGCCGATTTGGCGCAAATCGAGGTACAGGTGCAGCGCTGGCGCAAGCGCAAGCCATGAGCCAAACCTTAGGTTTTGCCGACAAGGTGTGCCAGGCTGCTGAAGCCTTGGTGCGGGTTCAAGCTCTGCAGAAATTGGGGCCAGTGGTATTCACCAATGGCGTCTTCGATGTTTTGCACCGTGGCCACGCCGCTTATTTAGAGCAGGCACGCGCCTTGGGCGCTTCCTTGGTGGTGGGCGTCAATACCGACGCGTCTGCCAAGCGTTTGGGCAAAGGGCCCGAGCGCCCCTTGAACTCTCAGCAAGACAGAGCCTTGTTGCTGGCCGCGCTGGCTTCGGTCAGCTTGGTGACTTGGTTTGACGAGGACACGCCGGTGCAGCTGATCGAGCGTTTGCGCCCCGATGTGTATGTCAAAGGTGGCGATTACGACATGGAGGTTTTGCAAGAAACCGCAACCGTGCGCAGCTGGGGCGGACAGTCCGTGGCGATCCCCTTTGTCAGCGGCTACTCCACCAGCGCCTTGGTTACGAAAATACAAAGCGCCACAAAGCCGCAATAGCCTCTTGCGGCTTACGCACTTCGTTGAGTGGCAATTGCCCCGAAGCCTCGTCCAAGCGCGCAAGGTGTTGCCAGTGGCGTAGTACGCGGTAAGCATCGGCGGCGGCTTGCCCCATGCCGTGGGGCAGCAAACCCATCGACTCGGCGTGTTCTAGCAAAGCAATATTGCCAATGTTGTCTGCCAAACGGGGGTATTGGCCAGCATGGGCTAACACCAAAAACTGCACCGCAAACTCGGCGTCAATCATGCCACCAGGACTGTGTTTAAAGTCGAATAATTCGGGCTTTAAGGTTTGGGCTGTGCGCATTTTGTCGCGCATGGCCACCACCTCAAAAGCCAACGCTTGCGGGTCGCGTGGGGCGCACAACACTTCACGCCGTACCTCTTCAAACGGCTGGCGCAGACGCTCATCGCCCACGCAAAACCGTGCGCGTGTCATGGCTTGGTGTTCCCACAACCAAGCGGTATTGGAGCCGCGCTGGCGTTGGTAGTCGGCAAACGACTCCCACGAACTCACCAATAAACCGGCATTGCCATTGGGCCGCAATGCCGTGTCAATTTCGTACACCTCGCCTTCGCCGGTTTTGATGGTCAGCCATTGAATCAGCTTGCGCGCAAAACCCGCGTAGATCTCCCCCGCTTGGGGGTGCTCGTCTTGGTAAACAAAAACAATATCGAGGTCGCTGCCGTAGCCCAGCTCTTTGCCACCCCATTTGCCATAGCCCAGCACCGCAAAACAGGGCAAAACTCGGTGCTGTGTTTTCAGGCGCGACCAAACCCACAAAGCAGCTACTTCAACCAATGTGTCAGCCAACAAACTCAAATCATCTGCGACTTGCTCTACGCTCAAACGCCCCTCTACATCGCGCGCCAGTGTCAGCAAGGTTTCGCCGTGGTGCGCGCGGCGCAGCACATTAAGCAGGCTTTCCTCGTCGTCTGCGCCTTGGCTGGCAAGGGCGTCGTGGCGGGCTTGCAAATGGCGGCGCAGTTGTGCGGCGTCAAAGCGTTCGTCCAGCACCTCGGGGTTGGCCAACTCGTCAATCACCCCTGGGTGCGTGCGCAAATAACGCGCTGCCCAGCGTGCTGACCCCAGCAGCCGCAGCAATTGCTGGTGTACCTGCGGGCGCTCAAGCAGCAAAGCCAAATAGGTTTCGCGCCGCAGCAAAGGTTCCATCCAGTCGCTCCAGCGCAGAGCAGCCTCTTCGTTGATGAGGCCTTGGTCAAGCCAAGTTTGCGTACGTTGCACCAAGCGCAGCAATCGCTCACGGGCGTCTTCGCGCAAGGCCAGCACCCGAGGCAAAGCGGGCCAAGCCGTCATACGTTCTCGAAACAAGGGTGACAAACCTTCCAATACGCTGGCCCAGTCATGGTTATCTGGGGGGGAGGTTTTGGCCGCATCGGGCTGCGCGGATTCGCCTTGGCCTAACAAACGCTCAAACTCTTGGGCGACTCGGTCACGGTGCTGCTGCAAAGCTTTCAACAAGGCGTCGCTGTCGTCCAGCCCCAAGGTAAGGGCAATCCATTGCAAATCGGCAGCGTCGCTGGGCAGGCGGTGGGTTTGTTGGTCGTCAAGGTATTGAATGCGGTGTTCCACGCGGCGCAAAAAAACATAAGCGTCGTGCAGCGCCTGCGCAGTGTCGGCAGGCATCAATCGGGCTTGCACCAGACTGGCCAGCGTGTCGAGCGTTGCGCGTTGGCGCAACTCGGGAAACTGCCCGCCCCGCACCACTTGCAGCAATTGCACGGTGAACTCAATTTCTCGAATGCCTCCACGACCGAGCTTGACATCGTTGGCGCGCTCTGGCCGTCCCGCGCTCAGGCGCAACGATTGCGCTCGGATTTGCTGGTGCAATACTCGTAAAGCTTCAAACACGTTGTAGTCGAGGTAGCGGCGAAACACGAAAGGCGTGACGACCTCGCGCAAGGCCTTGACCTGATCGATGCAAGCCGCTGGCGCCACCACCCGCGCCTTCAGCCACGCCAGACGTTCCCATTCACGGCCCTGCACTTGAAAATACTCTTCCAATGCATCAAGCGAGACCACGCTGTGGCCTGACTCGCCGTTGGGGCGCAGGCCTAAGTCCATGCGAAAAACTTGGCCGTGCTCGGTGGTCTCGCCTATCAAGGCATAAAGCTGCTTAACCACCTTGTCAAAGTAGCTGTGGTTGCTCACCCCGCCACGACCGCCTTCGATGCCTTGGGTTTGCCCATCCTCATCGAAAACATAAACCAAATCGATATCGCTGGACACATTCAGTTCACCCGCCCCCAGTTTGCCCATGCCAATGATCCACAGTTCTGCTCGTGTGCCTTGGGCTGTCATGGGCGCGCCATGGCGCAGATCGACCCGCGCTAAGGCTTCTTGCAAAGCCTCATTCAAGCTGAATTCAGCCAGCGCGGTCATGCTTTGGGTGACGGTGTTCAGGGGCGCCTGTTGCGCGCAGTCCAGCTCTACCAGTCGCTCCAGCACCAACTGGCGCAGGACGCGCAACGCATCTGCCACCTCAGGATAGGCTTGACGCAAATGCGCATAGGTGGTTTGCAAATGCGCTGCTGTGGGCTCGCCAGCCGGCAGCAGCGCCAGCTCTTGTGGGTAGCGCCTGTGCAAGCGTTGCACCAAGCGTGAGCCTTGCGACATAGGGGTGGGCAGGGTCATGGTCCGACCGTATGTGTACGGAGCGTTTTGCGGGTCATAATTCTGTTGATTCTTTCGCCATGACTAACAACTCAGATTTGCCCATTGTCACCGCCAAGCCATCGCGCTGGTGGCGCGGCTACGCTTGGGTTGTTCGGGTGTTGTGGTGGTTGGCCTTGTCTGCGTGGGGCTTGGTGGCTGTGGCCGCGCTTGCCTTGCATTTTTGGATCGTGCCACGTGTGCTCGATTGGAAGAGCGACATCGAAGACGCGGCTTCGCAAGCTTTGGGTGTCAAGGTCAGCATAGGCAACCTCGACACCCTCTCCACCGACTGGCTGCCCTCCTTCGAAATCACCGACTTTGTGCTGCGAAATGCTGCGGACGAAGAAGTGTTGCGCCTGCCGCGCGTGCTGGTTTCACTCTCGCCCACTTCGCTTTTGACCTTGTCGCTTGATAGGGTGGACATAGACAGCCCCTTGATAGAGGTTACGCGCGACAGCGATGGACAGTTACGCATTGCCGGTTTGTTGATGGGACAGGCACAGCCCTCAGCTTTGGCCGACTGGTTTTGGAGCCAACCCGAAATATTTGTGCACCGTGGGCGCTTGCGCTGGGTTGATCAGAAGGCGTCTTTGCCTGCGGTGGAATTGCAAGAAGTCAATGTCGTTTTGCGCAATGGCTTGCGCAGCCACGATTGGCGCATCGATGCCACGCCGCCGCCTGAATGGGGTGCGCGGTTTAGCCTGCAAGGACGTTTTCACCAGCCATTGCTCACTCGCCATGCCAGCGACTTGCAAACCTGGGATGGAGATGTCTACGCCGCTTTTTCGCACCTCGACCTTGCGCCCATGCAGCCCTATCTGCGCTTTGTGCTGGGGGACGGTGTGCAAAACGGTCAAGGTTGGTTGCGTCTGTGGGCGCAGGTGCGCCAAGGCAAGGTGGTGGCGCAAACCGTGGACGTCAATATGCAGGCGCTGCGTTGGCAAGCGAAAGAGACCGCCCCTGCGGTGGTGCTGCAACAAGTCCAAGGGCGTTTGCACCACCAAGCGTGGCTAGAGGGTTTGGGGCAGGACTTGCGCAGCCAAGAACTGGCCTTGCGCTTTGAAGACGGCGAAGAATGGAGCTTGGGGAGCAGCCGTGTGGCGTGGCGCGACGAGGGCGAGCATGTGGCCGATGCCGGCGAATTGCAACTGCAGGGCTTTTCTTTAGAAATGCTCGCTCGCATCGCTCAGCGCTTGCCCTTGGGCGAGAGCTGGCAAGCACGACTGGCCTTGGCGCAACCCAAGGGGCAGGTCAAGCAACTGGATGTGCGCTGGTTCTTAGCGCACAGCGATGCCCCACAGTTCAACCTCAAAACCGAGGTCGCTGGCTTGTCGCTACAGTCCTCTAGCAGCGCGGCCAAGCCTGACCCTGCTTTGTGGTGGCCAGGCCTGCAGTCGTCGCAACTCAAATTGGAAGTCAGCGAACACGGCGGCAAAGCCCAGTGGCAGCAAACAGGTGGCCGTTTAGAAATGGGTGGTATTTGGGAGACCAACCAAATGGCGGTGAAAGAGGCGTCGGCAGATGTTTCTTGGGTGAAAAAAGACCGCCAATGGGCGCTGACGGTACACCAAGCCCAAATGGAGAACCCCGACTTACAAGCACAAGCGCAAGGCAGTTGGTTGTCTGGTGCGAGCGCACAAGATATGGGTGTCTTGGATATGCAGGCCAAAGTGGCGCGCTTAGACGTGACCACGCTTCACCGCTATTTGCCGCTTGCCATGGATGAACAAGCACGCCACTATTTGCGCGACGCTTTATTGGCAGGCCGTTTCAGCCAAGCCGCTATCGAACTCAAAGGCCCCATAGACCGTTTCCCTTTTAGCCGCAACAACGAGGGTGTGTTCACCGTCAAAGCCCCTTTCCAAGGCTTGAGCATGCAGTACGCTCCCACCAGCCTGTTAAGCGCTGCACAGCGGCGCGACAAAGTGGCGTGGCCGCAGGTGCAACAAGCCGCGGGCGAGCTGCAAATCAACCGCAACCGCCTTTTCATCAAGGGCGCTTCCGCGCGTATCGGGCAAGACGGGGCCACAACGCTGAGCAAACTGGACCTTCAAATAGCCGATCTGCGCGATATCGTGGTGGACATCAGCACCCAGATGCGCGGCAATTTGAGCGATGTCGCGCAGATGGTCAAAACCTCGCCGCTCAACAGCATCACCGACCAAGCGTTCACGCAAGTCACAGCCACTGGCACCGCCGAGCACCAACTTCGTTTGAATCTTCCGCTGCAAAACCTGGCCCTTGCCAAAGTGCAAGGCAGCGTGGTGCTCAATGGCAACGATATCCAGTGGCAGCCGTCTCTTCCTCGCTTTAGCAAATTGCGTGGCACCCTCAATTACACCGAGTCAGGGCTGGCGGTCAACAATCTGCGCCTGCGTTGGCTGGGTTCGGATGCACGCCTCGATGGCGGTTTGCGTTTCAACGACCGCATCGACGCAGGCCCTACGCGCCTGAGTTTGCAAGGCAGTGTCAGCGCCGAGGCTTTGCGCCAATTGCCTGAGCTTGCGCTGGTCTCGGGTTTTGCTGCGCATCTAAGCGGCAGCACCGCCTTTATTGCCAGCTTGGGTTTGCGCCGAGGTGTGCCTGAGTTTTCTTTTAGTAGCTCATTGCAGGGCATGGGTGTGGATTTGCCAGAGCCCTTGAACAAACCTGCGGATGCTGTTTGGCCGGTGCGTTTTGACAATGAGCTTTTACGGGTTTCACAAGCCAAAGGCAGTGCGCACTTAGAGCAAAGCACCCTCACTTTGGGGCAACTCATCACCGTCAGTTATTTACGCGATATGACGCCCCAAGTGCCGCAGGTCTTGCGCGGGCAAATTGCCTTGGGACCCGTGTCGCCGCGCAAAGACATCCCTGAAGGCACGGTGCTGATGCAAGTGCAGTTGCCACATTTCCATGCCGACGATTGGCAACAAACCTTGTCCGGCTGGCTCGGAACCCAAACCAAGGACGATAAACCTGCCAAGCCCGCTAGCCCACAAGCCATGGCCTTTGTGCCCACCCGATTTGAGGTGGGCACCAACGAACTGCTGTGGCTTGGGCGCACTTTCAACCGAGTGCAAGCCAGTGCCGACAAGCAAGGCCCACAGTGGCGTATCCAACTCAAAGCCGATGAAGCGCAGGGGCAAATCGACTACAAACCTGCGCAAGAAAACCAATCAGCGCGGGTGGTGGCGAGGTTGACCAATTTGGTGATTCCGCCTGCTGCGGTGCAAGACGTGGAAGCGACTTTGTCGGACTCACCCAAAGATTTGCCCACCATGGACATAGTCATTGACAACTTGGAGTTGCGCGGCTTGAAGTTAGGACGCGCCGAGGTTGAGGGTTTTAGCCGGTCCATCGCCGGTGGCGGTCGGGAATGGGTGCTCAACAAGTTCAATCTCAGCTTGCCAGAAGCGAGTTTTCAAGCCAAAGGCCAATGGGGCGGCGTGGGTCGCGTGCAAGCCAAGCGCACCCAGCTGGACTTCACCCTGCAACTGCAAAACTCGGGCGAGTTATTGGAGCGGCTTGGCTACAAAGGTGCTATTCGCAATGGCAAAGGGCGCATGGCTGGGCAGGTCGGCTGGACGGGTTCACCGTTTTCGCCCGACTACGCCAGCATGGGCGGTCAATTCAATGTGAACCTCGACAAGGGCCAGTTTTTGAAAGCCGAGCCAGGTGTCGCGCGTTTGTTTGGCGTTCTTAATTTACAAGCCTTGCCACGGCGCCTCACCTTGGACTTTTCCGATGTATTTAGCGAGGGCTTTTCCTTTGACTTTGTGCGTGGCGACGTACAAATCCAGCAAGGCATTGCCAGCACCAACAATTTGCAGATGAAGGGGGTGACAGCGGCGGTGATGCTCGAAGGCAAGGCCGATATCGAGCATGAAACCCAAGACCTCAAAGTGGTGGTGGTGCCTGACCTCAACACCGGTACAGCCACCTTGCTCTACACCATCATCAACCCCGTGGTGGGCTTGACCAGCTTTCTCACACAGTATTTTTTGAAGACACCCTTGGCCAAATCGACCACCCAAGAGTTTCGCGTGCTGGGCTCTTGGAAAGACCCCAAGGTCAGCAAAGTAGATGGCAACACACAAAAGGAAGTCAAACCATGAAAGCCGCTTTGCTGCAAATGGTTTCCACCACCGATGTGGCGACCAACCTTGACACCGCCGAGCGTTTGCTGGCGCAAGCTGCCCAAGCGGGCGCCGAGTTGGCGGTCTTGCCCGAGTATTTTTGTTTGCTAGGTCAGCACGACACGGACAAACTGGCCATCGCCGAAGCCTTTGGCGACGGCCCCATGCAGCAGCGCTTGGCCACCATGGCCAAAGCCTATGGTGTGTGCTTGGTGGCGGGCACCTTGCCCATAGCGGTACCAGGCGACAGCTCGCATGTGCGCAACACCACGCTGGTCTTCGGTACCCAAGGGCAATGCATGGCGCGTTACGACAAGATCCATTTGTTTTGTTTTGACAATGGCCGCGAAAGCTACGACGAAAGCGTGGTGCTGCAAGCCGGTGACACACCAGTGGTGATAGATTTCCCCTCGAAAGACGGACATACTTGGCGCATAGGCCTGAGCGTGTGTTACGACCTGCGCTTTCCCCAGCTGTACCGCCAATTGGTACAGCAAGGTGCTGAGTTGCTGCTCGCACCCAGCGCCTTCACTTACACCACCGGCTCTGCCCACTGGGAGGTGTTGTTGCGAGCCCGTGCGATTGACAACTTGGCGTGGGTGGGTGCAGCAGCGCAAGGCGGCAAGCACAGCAATGGCCGTCGTACCTGGGGGCATTCGATGTGGGTAGACCCTTGGGGTCAGGTTCAAGCGGTGCAAGACGAGGGCGAGGCTTGTGTGCTGACCGAGTTGTCCATCGCTCAATTGCGCGAGCGCAGGCAGCAGTTGCCGCTGCGCCGCTCACCGCTGGCGTGATCAGTCCTTGTCGCGTTCTTTGTCTTCTGGTTCGCCATTGCTGCGGCCATGGAACATGGTCCACCACACAATGAGAACCAGCAACAAGCCAGCGCCAAGGGCTTCGAGCAAAATAATCAGCATGGGTTCAGGCCTTTGGATAGGTTGGTCGCTGCCTTACCGCGCAGCATGGAGCGTGGCGATTGTAGGCATGCTGGTGTCCTGTGCCTCTTCGGTGCCTCGACCTGGCCTGCCAGCGCCCTCTTCCGTGCCGCCAGTGCTGCTACCTGAAAGTGTCAAGCCTGCGCCAGTGACCAGTCCGCCGCTCAGTCAGCCCACTGTTCCACAGGCTGCGCCACGTTTTGAGCCGCCCGTCAAAGGTGAGGCCAAAAGCCGCTGGGTGCCTGTGCCCATCGAAGAGTTGCCCGGTTGGCCGCAAGAGTCCATGGCCGAGGTGTGGACCATGTTGTTGGCCAATTGCGATGTCAGCGGCACGTTGCTCGCCCCCTTGTGCAGTGATATTCGTCGCCTGAGCATTGCCAGCGAAACAGAGCAGCGCTTGTTGTTGCTCAGCCGCTTGCAGGCTTACCGTTTGGAGTCCTTGGAAGGTGAAACCAGTGGCTTGCTCACCGCCTACTATGAACCTGTGTTTGAGGCACAGCGTTTGGCGGGCAATGGCTTTAACACCCCTTTGTATGCCACCCCACTGGGTGCAGCGAATGGCAAGCCTTGGTTCACTCGCCAAGACATTGAAAGCCTGCCAGCGGCACAAAACGCTTTGCGTGGCCGCGAGATTGCCTGGTTGGCCGATCCAGTGGACGCATTAATTTTGCACATCCAAGGATCGGGCAGACTGCGCATCACCGAGCCCGATGGCAGTGTGCGCACCGTTCGTGTGGGCTTTGCCGCGTCCAATGATCAGCCCTACCAAAGTGTGGGCAGATGGTTGCTCGATAAAGGCGAAACGCGCGACGCCTCGTGGCCCGGCATCAAGGCGTGGTTGCAGCGCAACCCGCAGCGCCGCCAAGAGTTGTTCTGGACCAATCCGCGTTATGTGTTTTTCAAAGAAGAGCCCATGGGTGCCGACCCCAGTGTCGGGCCGCGCGGCGCACAAGGCATACCGCTGGTCGCAGGGCGCTCGGTGGCCATCGATCCGCTCAGCATCCCCTATGGCACGCCGCTGTGGTTGGTGTCTCCTGGTCCCACCCAATCGCTTTCACGCTTGGTGTTGGCGCAAGACACGGGCAGCGCCATCGTGGGTGCTGTGCGTGCGGATTTTTTCATGGGTACGGGTCGCGAAGCCGGTGAAGTGGCAGGGCGCTTGAAGCAACCTTTGCGTTTATGGGCTTTGTGGCCGAAGTAATCCCATGCATTAATATCTCCTCTGCTGTATTAACTGAGTTGATTCATGGGTTACATCATTGTGTTGGCGTCGCCAGTGTTTTTTGGCCTGATATTCATTGAGTGGTTGTGGGGCCGGCGATTGGCCAAACAAGGTCAAGCGTCTGCGCAAACCTACCGTCTAGACGACGCCATCAGCAGCATCTCGCTGGGCATACTGAGCCAAATCAGCGCCATCTTCACCCGTGTGCTGCGCATTGGTATTTACACCTTGGTGTTTGAACAAGTGGCTTTGGTGCGCGATGACGCGTGGTGGAGCACTTGGTATGGCGTTGTGCTGGCATTGGTTTTGTATGACTTTTGCTATTACTGGTTTCACCGCGCCAGCCACGAGGTAGCCGTGTTTTGGGCGGGACATGCGGTGCACCACCAAAGCCAGCACTACAACTTGTCCACCGCGCTGCGCCAAAGCAGCGCTGGCGCCATCAGCAGCTGGGTGTTTTATTTGCCGATGGCTTTGGTGGGCGTGCCGCCTGTGGTGTTTGGCATCGTGGCGCTGATCGATTTGCTTTACCAATATTGGGTGCATACCGAACACATTGGCCGCTTGGGGTGGTTTGACCGCTGGTTTTGCTCGCCCTCCAACCACCGTGTTCACCATGCCGTGAACGACAAATACCTGGACCGCAACTATGGCGGCATTTGGGTGGTGTGGGACCGCCTGTTTGGCAGCTTTGAAGAAGAAGACCCCCAAGAGCCTTGCGTTTACGGCACCCGCAAAGCGCTCAACAGTTGGGACCCTTTGTGGGCCAATATGCAGATGTACGCCAGCATGTTTCACGACAGTTGGTATGCCAAGCGTTGGCGCGACAAGGTGATGGTGTTTTTGCGCCACCCTGGCTGGCGCCCCGAGGACGTGGCCCAGCGTTTCCCCGACAAGCCCTTTCAAATTCATAACTTCCCCGCTTTTCAGCCGGTGCAAACCCGCGCGGTGCAGTGGTGGGGCGGTGCTTGGTTTGTGGTGTTGCTGAGTTGTGCTTCGGCAGTGTTGTGGTTCATGGATGGCATGGTGTGGGCCGAGGCCGCCACCTGCGTGTTGGCGGTCGCGGCGGGTTTGTGGGGCGTGAACGCCATGTTGCAAAACCGCCTGTCGCCTGCGATGTGTGCTTTTGTGCAAGCCGCCGCCTTGGCAACTGCTGCCAATGCCTGCGGCTGGAGCGATGTGTATCTGTGGGCCAAGCCCTTGGCTTTGCTGGTGTTGATGGTTGCGGCTTGGCAATCGTCTGCTGGCATGTTGGGACGCAAGTGGTTGATGCTGGCCTTGGCCTTGTCGTGGTCGGGTGATGTGCTGCTGATGGGGCAAGGCATGTTTGTCTATGGTTTGGCGGCGTTTTTGCTGGCGCACCTAAGCTACATCCAGTTGTTTCGACAAGATGCGCCTTGGTTGCGCAGTCGGCGTGCAGTGGCGATCGCTATTTCTGTGGCCGCCGTGGTGTTTGTGGGCTTGGACCAAAACGGCTTGCCCAGCGAACTGCGTGTGCCGGTTGCGGCTTATGTGCTGGTGATTGCCACCATGGCTGCGCAAGCCTGGGGTCGTGCCAAGCACCTGCGTTCTGCCGCGAGTGTGTGGGTGGCTTGGGGCAGCGTGAGCTTCATGCTGTCAGACACTTTGCTGGCCTTCGACAAGTTTGTCAGTCCCTTGCCCTATGCCGGCTTGTGGGTTTTGGCTTCTTACTATTTGGCGCAGGGGTTGATCGTTAGGGGCGTATCAAATAGGGCGCACGGCTAAATTGCCATGCGACCGCCCAATGCAGTCATGAAATCCGCAGCATTGGAGCTGGAGCAGCAGGTCACCATCATGCCCTCCAAGGGACGCATCGTCATCGAAGCCACCCTAAGGAAAATTAAAAGTTGGAGGATTTGCTGCCGGGCATGACTGACCGGTGCGCTTTTAGCCGATCAGGTCACGTCACTCGACTGGCGAATTCGTAAAGCCAACCGCAAAGGCGCGGTATAGGATGAGGTTTTGATAGAAGTTCGTGCCAAGATCAAGGTCTAGCTGCAAGTTGAATGAAGTTGCAGTTGATTTTTGACTGAATTGTTGAGGTTGAAAAATGAACTTGATTCCAGGCAGCTACGAGGCCATCCTCACGCATCGTTTGCAAGAAGCCTTACAAGGCTTGGACGGGTCTTGGTCGCATCAATTGGATAAGCTGGAATCCGCCGAGGCCGCGGACCGATTGGCATTGCACTTATCCCGAGTGATTGAAAAAGTCCTTGCTGCCATGCCCAGCGATCAGCGTGTGACTGCGGGTTCAAAGCTGGTTGGCGAATTGATTGTCCAAGCGCTTCAAGGCAGGCTTGAATCATTGTCTGGAGAAGTGCCTTCACAGGCCGGTGAGTTGCTAATGCAAGTGGCACGACGCTTACCCGACGGGTCAGTGCCCAAACTGCTGTCGCCTGTTGTTCCGCTGCTGGACACCGCTCTGATGACCAACGCCCCTGGGGAGCCCAGACTCGGGGTGCAGTTGATTTCTGAAATTCCATCGGCTGACAGCATTGACCTCATCATGGCGTTCATACGCCGCAGTGGCATCGCCCCCATGCGCGACGCATTGATCAGGCATTTGTCAGCTGGCAAAACCGTGCGTGTCTTGACCACTACCTATACCGGATCTACTGAACCAGCTGCGCTGGAAGATTTGAAAAGCATGGGTGCACAGATACGCGTTTCATATGACACCTCGGTCACCCGATTGCACGCCAAGGCATGGATATTTCACCGATTAAATGGGTTTTCGACAGGCTATATCGGATCATCCAATCTCACACACTCAGCCCAAGTGCATGGCTTGGAGTGGAATCTGCGTGTCTCAGCCGCCCGCAACAGCAATGTCCTGGAGCGCATGGCGACATTGTTTGAGTCCTGCTGGAACAGCGACGAGTTCATCAACTTTGATCCAGACGTATTTCGCGATGAACTCGCCAGACAAAACAACCTGGCTGCCGCTCAAACTGTGGGCGTACTGCCTGCCATTGAGTTGCGACTCGAGCCCTTTCAAGAGCATTTGCTCGAATGCATAGCCTTAGAGCGAGCGCGAGGACATCACCGAAATTTGTTGGTGTCTGCAACGGGTACGGGCAAGACGGTCATGGCAGCTGTCGACTATGCGCGCTTGCGACAAACTTTGAGCCGCGCTCGCCTGCTGTTTGTTGCACACAGGAAGGAAATACTGGCCCAGTCCCAAGCCACATTCCAGTACGCCTTGCGTGATGCATCTTTTGGCGAGTTGTGGGTCGATGGCGCTCGACCCGAACGCTACGAACACGTATTTGCATCAGTGCAAAGTTTGTCGCGCATGGACTTGTCCTTGTTGGAGGCCAATCACTTTGATGTGGTCATCATCGACGAGTTCCACCATGCAGCTGCGCCAACCTATGCAGCATTGCTGGCCCATTTGAAGCCAAAAGAATTGCTGGGCTTAACGGCCACCCCGGAACGAGCAGATGGTCAATCGGTGACCCAGTGGTTTGATGGGCGGATGGCTGCCGAGTTGCGTTTATGGGATGCGATCGACAAACAGCGATTGGTGCCGTTTGCCTATTACGGCATTGCAGATGCCACCGATCTCAGACAAATTCCATGGCGGCGTGGTCGTGGCTATGACACCCAAGCGTTGAGCCAATTGCTGACAGCTGATGATGCCTGGGCGCGCATGGTCATCGAGCAGCTGGTTAGAAAAGTAGACCGTGTCTCCGAGATTAGGGCTTTAGGGTTTTGCGTGTCTGTGAGTCATGCGCATTTCATGGCCAGGGTGTTCAAAGCCCATGGCATCGCTTCTGTGGCGGTGTCGGGAGAGTCATCGACTGACGAGCGAGAGCAAGCGCTGCGACAACTCGCCACGGGTGAGTTGCAGGTGGTGTTCTCGGTTGATTTGTTCAATGAAGGCGTGGACGTACCCGCTGTGGACACGCTGCTGATGCTCAGACCGACCGACAGCCCCACTTTGTTTTTGCAGCAATTGGGGCGAGGTCTTCGGCGGCATCATGGCAAGGCCATGTGCACCGTGCTGGACTTTGTGGGTCAACACAGGCGGGAATTCAGCTTTGATCGGCGGCTCCGTTCTTTACTTGGTGGAACCCGACAAGAGTTGATTGAGCAAGTTGAGCAGGGCTTCCCACAGCTTCCTTCAGGCTGCCACATGGCGCTAGAAGGCGTAGCGCGAGACCGGGTATTGCAAAGCCTCAAAGACGCGGTGCCAAGAGGACTGGTTGGCATGTCCAATGAACTTCGCGCCATACGCCAAGCCGGTGAGTCGATTAGCTTGGCGAATTTCTTAGCCTACAGTGGCTTGGATTTAGAAGATGTGTATGCCAACGGCCGCTCTTGGAGCGATTTGCTCGAGGCTGCTGAAGAACCCGTGGCTCCCAACGGACCTCACGAGGCCCCCTTGCGCAAAGCCTGCGCACGCCTGCTGCATGTGGATGACCCCGAACGTCTGCGTGCTTATTTGATGTGGCTGAATAACCCCGAGCCTCCAAGCCTAGAAGGAATTAACCAGCCACAACGTCGCTGGCTGCGTATGTTGTTGGCTGCCTTGACATCGTCTATTTCCGCGATCGCTGAACTTCCAACACCACAGGGCGCACAAGTCGTGTGGTCGCATCCGCAGGTGCGTGTAGAGTTGCTGGAGCTGTTTACATGGCTTAAACAACGGGTTCACCACTTGGGTTACGAATTGACCCAAAAAATAAACGTACCGTTGCGGGTGCATGCACGATACAGCCGAGTAGAAATCCAAGCGGCTTTTGGGGATGCGGGTGCTGATGCAGATGAACATGCGCGGATTCAAGTTCTACCTTGGCGCGAAGGCGTGAAATTCATGCGGCGAGAAGGTTGCGATGTTTTTTTGATCACACTGACCAAAACCGAAAAGCGGTTTTCTCCAACCACCCGTTACCGCGACTATGCGATCAGCAGAAACCTGTTCCACTGGGAAAGCCAATCGCGCACCGCCGCAGACTCAACCACCGGGCAGCGATACCAACACCACAGAGCCCAAGGCACGGAGGTCATGGTTTTTGTGAGGCTCCACGCCGAAGACCGTGCCTTTTATTTCCTGGGCCCCGTCAGCTATCTGAGCCACCAAGCCGAGATGCCTATGCAAATCACTTGGAAGCTGATCTATCCTTTGCCAGCGGATTTGTTCATGGCGTACCGAGCTGCAGCGGCTTGAAACGCAGATCACACCAAAGCAGCTAAAGCTGCATCAGGCGCTTTGTCCAAAATTTTGAGTAAAGCTGTTGCTGCACCCGTGGGTTTTCGCTTACCTTGCTCCCAGTTGCGCAAAGTGTCCAAAGGTATGTTGATGCGCATGGCGAACTCGGGTTGCGAAAACCCCAAGCGCTCGCGAATACCGCGCACATAGGCCGCCGCATCAGCTTTGGCTTCTAAGGTGTCGTTGCGTTTTTGTTGACGAATCTGTGCGTAAGTAGTGGCGTCCACTCGCGCTAAATCAACTTGGCCTACAGGCATGGTTTTAGTGCGGGGCACTTTAAAGCGGTCGAGGTTGTTGCTCATAAAACCGTGTCTCCCTTTGGTTTGCCTTGCGGGCTGAAATGATGCGAATACTGGCAACGCGTTCAGCGAAGACCACTACGAACAACCTTCCATCGATTTGACCCATGAGTTGAAAACGTTGCTCGCCATACTCCCATCGCGAGTCGATGTTCACCAG
>Ga0209550_10001328_pt1 | contig 23701 bp, 30 predicted proteins | sample LauGreSuBDMM15SN_2_FD_187567 | JGI IMG/M metagenome (GOLD analysis project Ga0209550, IMG submission 187567) | Freshwater lake microbial communities from Lake Michigan, USA - Su13.BD.MM15.SN (SPAdes) (version 5) | ecosystem: Environmental > Aquatic > Freshwater > Lake | place: Lake Michigan... | reverse complement strand
AGATTTAGGTAGAGAAAATAATGCGGTTACACTACCTACAAGTATAGTATTATCCGTAATATTATATTTTAATCCATGATGGAGGGAACATGTCTGTTACTTTTTTATCTTCATTTAACACACCAAACCATTCACTTGGATAACAAATACATTTAGTAGGATTGCGATTTAAGTATGCTCCCCACCAACTAAACGTACTGTTTGCAATAATGTTATGATCTGAACAACTCATCAACAATAATTGTTCCCAATCTTTCATTTCATCACTTGCTTTGAAAAATGAAAGAGTTGGAAATTGTTGTTTGATTTTTCTTAAACGGTGTTTAACTGCTACATTATCTTTTTCTTCACAAAAATAAATAATATTCCAATCTTCTTTTTTAGTTCTTTTTATAATTTCTTTAATTGCATTCACATAATAATCATCTTTTAATAATTGATAATGAAATTGTACGTTTGTATAATCTCCAATACGAAAATGTAATGAAATTGTTTCTTTGATTGTTAAATATTTAGTTTTAATCATCTCTTGCTCCATTTTTAAATTTAATTTCTTATAAATTGCTTCGTAATGTTTATCAAAATATTTATAAGATTGAAAATATCCAAACAAAATAATATTCGTTTTTTTAGGAAGTGGTGTATAATGAAATCCTTCTTCCATTAAACGCGGCAATGATCCTGGTTTTAATTTAGGATCTAATGCAGCAGTAAGTCTATTAAAAACATTATCCCAATAAGGTGGTCGTTGATCTTCATCCCATTTAAATGTTGGAATGATTAATTTTTCATTATGTTCTATGGCATAGGCAATCGCTGTAAATAGTTGAAAAAATTGGTTTCCTAGCCCTGCTTGCAAAAAAACGGATATCATGCAGTTTTTAATGAAAACTCTTTATATTTCAACTGTTTACAATAAATATTATATAGTATAATATCATGTAAAAATATTTAATTTTACAATATGATAACCGTATACTATCTTCAAACTATAAAAAATTAGTATATATAAATAAACAATACTGTTTACGCCATAAATATAATTATTTATTTTTAAATAATCATTACGATTTACCAACTTATTGGGTAAAGGTATATTTAGTATATATTTTGTTGCTTACTAATAAATATAAAGGAATTTTATGGATAGATACAGATGCGTGTGTACATAATTTTGATATTCGGTTAGAAGATATTTTGATACCAAATAAACATTTTTATAAATCTTCGGATCATATATTAAGACCTGCTTCTTTTAACGCAGGAGTTTTTTTAGTATTAAATACTGAAATAGGTAAAAAACTTATGTTGGATTGGTTAAATACATATGATAAAAATAATTGGGAAAAAATAAATAACAAATGGGTAAGTAAATGTAAATGGGCTGGATATTGCTATGAACAAGGAAGTTTTATAAAAAATATATCTAAAAAATATAATAAATATATATACGATCTAAATTGGTATTTTTTTCAATCAAATTATTATACCATTTATGAAAAAAAATGTATTTTTATAGTTCATTTTTCTGGAAATAATTTTAAAAATCAAATACCTAAATATTTAAAATTTTTAAAAGATAAAAAACAAACTATAAAAAATTATTGTAGAATAAATAAAACTTTAAAAATATAAATCTTACACGTATTGATCAGGAGTAATACCTTTCAACCATCCAGCTACAATATACCCATGACCAAATGGATAGGATGGATCGTTAATTTTTTCTTGAATCATTTCTTTTGTAACTTCTAAACAAGTTACTTTTCCGCCTTCCAACCGTGGACCATCAAAATCATAAATAACTACATCTTTTCCTGATTCTATTTCCTTTTTCCAATGTTGTGCCATTTCTTTATCTTTCATTAATTCAAAATACAATGGAACATAAATCTTTTTACGAGAAGTGACATAATCCATTTTTTCAGGATCATGTTCAAACTGTGCATACAATACTTTTTTATCTTTAGATCCAGGATATCGCCGTTTTGCTTCTTTAATTCCGTGCCAATACTTTTTAACGACTGCATCGGGTATTCCTTCATATACTTTTCCACTTTGCCAGAAAGCTTCAAAGTTGTAAAATCCCTTGTATCCACCCTCAATGGGTGTCATTGGTGAAAAATCAAGCCGATTTTTACTAGCACTTGCCTGTGCACTAGTAACATTGATTTTAATTGTTCCTTCAGGTGCAACCGCCCTTTCACCTCTTAAATTCATTGAAGCAAGAAATACTTTTCCCTGACCGTTCATTGTTTGTTTGATCGTTTCTATTTTTAAGTTTTCAATTTTTTTAGCGTCTTTTACAGGGACTGGTTCGTCTACAGTGACCTTTTTGCTAGCTTTAGCAGTTGCCTTTGGTTTAGCTTTTACAACTTCATCTGTTTGTGGAGTTTTTGCACCTTTTAACATTTGTTCTTTTTCTAATTCAGTGATAACAATACTTGTTGGAGGAGGTATGCAATTTTGTAACTCTGTAATAGAATATGGTTTTTGCACAACTTCTCTAGATTCAGGTATTTCATATGTATATTTCAATTTACGTATTTCACATAATATTGGTTGCATTTGTTTATAGATCCGTTGAACGTCTTCATCTGGATTTTTTAATTGTTCTATTAAATCATCTCTTCTTTGTTCAAGTTGCATTATTGTAGCATGTTTGGGATATACAATTTCTTTATAATCTATAATGCACTGCATATAATGTTCATGATTTGCCTTGTACATTTCTTTTAATTTTTCAATATTCGTATTTTTTTCATTCTTGTATCCAAATAAAATTTTGAATTTTGTATCTAAAATTGTATCTACAGTATCTTCATATGTTTTTTTAGAATCTTGATAATAATCATCATATGTTGTACATGTTTCTATTGGAATAATCATGTTAGATTTACATCCGTCCGTAGGACATATACTAATTAAATTACGATTTTTAACTAAAAATACTAAAGACGACATGTTTACCTTTTTACAATATATACATTTTCGTTTTTTATTGGAGAAAATAGATTCATCATAAATATTTTTTAAACTATAGTAATCATCTAATGAACTAGGTAATTTGATAATTACTTTATATATTTTTTTCACCTCAAATTGTTTTGACATATACTATATTTTTACTATTTTTAATTGTTTTGTAAACATAAATTTTTCTACCGTTCTATTTCTTCGTTTCAAATTACAATCCAAGCAACACATAACTATATTGTCTTTATTGTGCCCCATACGATTATCAATACGATCTACTGTCCATTGTTTTTTGTCCTTTGCTTCATAGTGCAATAACATTGGTTCAAGACAATATAAACATTTCATTTTGCACAGAATTAATTTTTCTAATACTAGATCCGTTGTAATAAAGTGATATTCACTATAAATTTGTTGTTTCATATCTTGCTGTTTGTATCCATTTAATTTTTTATTAATACATGTTGGTTTTATATTCCCTAAATACATTTCATTTAATTCTGCCATTTAAATGAAATTAGAAAATTAAGAAAATTGATATGAATAATTATAGATATGTATTGTATACTATGATTATTCCTGTTCGTTGTTTCACTTGTGGCAAATTAATTGCTGACAAATATCGCTGGTATTTGGAAAGAGTTGCAGAACTAAAAGACCATCGTGTAAAAGAAAAGAAAGCAGATATTCCAGAATATTTTCACATTGATTTTACAGAAGAAACTCCTGAAGCTCAAGTACTCAATCAATTGAAATTAACACGCCAGTGTTGTCGCCGTCATATGCTTACTCATGTAGATATTGAATAATGTTAAATTAATCGGTTTGTTTTTAACCATAAATCTAATTCTTGAATAAATTTTGATCTACCCATGGATTCTAAAAACATTTTAGGATTATTTGTTTTTTTCAAGAACTGTTGCCGAAATAATTGGTAGGATACAGTTAAATTAACTTTTTCATACAAAGATAATGCAGCATAATCGTACAATGGTTTATTTGTTTTAACATTGACAAAATTATGAAAAATATACAACATGAGTTTACATTCTTCTTTTGTATTCGGTGTTTTAATTTTATTCATATAATCGGTTGCATGTTGTGCACAATCAGGGCAAGGTAACATAGAACAAATTCTCTTAATATGTCGTATTATTTCTTCTTTAGCTACTAAATAATGATTTGGATGTATTTTTTCAATCAACGTATGAAAAAAAAACCAGGTTGGATTTGCCCAACTTTTAGACATAGAGTAGTATAATAAAATTATAAATAACTTATTATTGTTGAATTTATTAAATCATCCATACCTATATTATTTAAGACAAGTTTTGCATTTGCTATTGTTCTTACTATGGTATCATATTTAACATATTCTTGAATAATTTCTTTTATTCCGTGACATGGCGTCCAATTTTCGCCTGTAACACTTGAACAACATAAACAACAATTGTATGCAGTATTTATTTTATAATAATCAATAAATGGTTTAAATAATTTAAATCCGCGTTCTAAATATTTAACATAAGGTATATTATTGATTTTTAAAATAGGTGGCCTAAATGGATAATTATACGGAATAGTAAGTGTAATTGTAGATGTTATGTACATATTTTCATAAGTTTCATTTATTTGCATTTTGGGTATTAGATGTTTTTCTTTTTCAAAACGGCGTGTTCGTGGGTCCATTTATGTAGTTACATGTTATTCTTTTATCTTATTTTTTATAGTGTTGCGTTTACCTCCCAACAGTATTTGCCGCCGGGTAGGTCTAACAGATGGATTACGGCGTTTATATTCACTATAAATCATCATACTTCCTCCAAGAATTGTGAAAAATATTAAACCATTAATTTGATTTTGGGCTATATACATACTATAATTTAATATTATAATATAGTATGGCATGTAAAGAATATAAACATTTAAAATTTACATTATCTGATATAGACGTGATTCAATGTAGTGGTATTGATCATATACATGATTTAGGAAAAATATCAACTACATTTCAAAAAAATAACATTATGAGTTTTACAGAACGAGGTATACATTCATGTATAGATTTAAAGCATGGAAGTCATAATATTAAAATTTTAAATTTGTTTCAAACAACATTTTCATCTTTTGAAATGGCTAAATTATATAAATATGTAAATAAACAAAACAATTTTTTTACTGAAAAGGAAATAAATAAAATGGCGATAGACAAACATCCTGCAGCTGTACTACATACAATATTACATAACCGTCCTCTTCTATATGAAACTAAATTAGAACAAACATTACGGTTGAAAGAACACGATAAACAATTATTATTGAAAAATCAAGACATATTAGAACAAGAACAGGATTGGTTAACCAATAAATATACAGATATTTTAAATAATAGTTATAGTAAAAAAGCAAAAAGAGATGTATATGTTGATGTTTTTGATAAGAAAGATGAATATATAATAGATATAGAAGGAGATATTAGTAAAACAACAAATCAAATACTAGAAATATCAAGTGTAATAAATAGAAAACAACAAGAAGTTAAACATAGTAATGATGAAAAAGAAGACGATAATGATATTAAAAAACAATACCCTCCAGGACAATCTTTGGTTGTTATAGGATTTAACAAAACTAAAATGGAACCAGTTGTTATATTTTTAAATCTTGACGCTACTAAAGATTTTAATTACGATTGGCGTAACATAAATATATGGTTATCGGTAAAGGGTAATTTATTAACTGAATATAATAATAAATTTGTCAAATTGCAAGCATTAGAAAAAGATTATAATAAAAGTTTTCGTTTTTTACGAACAAGACGGACTAAAGAGTCAAAACGATTTTTAATATATAGTAAATTAGAAGAATTGGATCAATTATATGATTATTTGATTGTTAATTATGATGTAAAAAAAACAACTATTTATAGATATAAATTAAACTTATATGATGGAAATAAACGAACTAAAAAAATAACACCATTAACTCCTAGAACTTCACCTGAAATAATTAGAAAAATATCATCTCCAAAGAAATCACATAAAAGAGTTGTTACAAAACCATTCCCTCCTACGCGCCCATTATATTATAAAACAGATGTAAGCACTGTTGATTCTTCAAGTGAAAGTGATACAGAAGATGTACCTGTTGTACCACATGTTTATCGTCGTAAATCTACACCGCGTATTTCACAGATGGAAAAAAATCCCCCATATAGATCTTCTTTAACGGGTACATTACCAGAATTTGGTGTTTTGCAACCAGTTAAAAAATCAAGTCATTCAAGAAAATCAAGTCATGCAAGAAACTCCAAAACAAGAAAATATACATTTTCATTCAAAAATTTATTTTTTAAGAAATAAAATAAAACAATAAATATATATGAGCGTTGTATTTGAAATAACAGATGAAGATACGTTAGAATGTCAAAAAGATGTTGGTATTCTAAAAACAGAAATATTTAAAAGAGGTGATACTATAATATTTAAACGAATTGATAAACGTAAAGACGATGAATTTACGATTAAACATTTTTTCTCTGCAAAATTTCCTTTAACTAAGAAAGATTACTATGAATATAATATTTATAAAGATAAAGATCAAGAAGAAAATGTAGATACTATTTTGAATTCATCTAATGAACAATTAGATGACACAATTGATGAAGATTATAATTTTCATAATAATGAAGACAGTGATGAAGAAATAGATGAAAGAGATGAAGAATTATGGCAATTTACAAAACAACATGCAAAGGAGGATCAATTACGTTACAATAAATCATTTAGAGATGTAACTCGTACTGAACCTATTGTTCTTGTTGTTACAGATAATTCAAAACCATTAAAACACACATATATATATTTGAATTATGATCCTACCTCGTTTGCAAATTATAATTGGACAACTATTGATTTAACTGCAACACATAAAATTAACAGTAAACGAAAATTATTACACAAATTTCAAGAACTTTTACATATATTGAAACAAATGAAACAAAAAGATCCAACTAAAATAAAAATGATACATGTTCAATTACAAAAAATTATAAATATTTATAATGCATTGATTACTCCTTATGAAAAACCATTAAAATTACCTAGTAAATATAGTTTAACAAAACGTTCATTTTCTATAAAAGGATTATTTGGAAGTAAACGCTCTACACATAAACGTCCGTTTTCTATAAAAAGACTTTTTGGGTTTGGTACACGGCGTGTTTAAAACACATTTCAATTTTATACATATAAAATATGAAAATTTGGTTTATTACATTTGGTAGTCATTCTTCTTACATTAACGCTGCAATGCGTCTATCTAGTCAAGCAAAATCGTTCAACATTTTTACAAATATAATAGCTTACACTGGTTCCTATTTATTACAAGATACTTTTTGGAATAAACACGGAAATTTTATTCGTCAAAATAATCGTGGATTTGGGTATTGGTTATGGAAACCATATCTTATTCAAAAATCTATAAATCAATTAGAAGATGGTGATATTTTAATGTACCTAGATTGTGGTTGCGAACTAGATATACGTGAAAAAGAATATTTATTGTTTTGTTTAGACTCGGTAAAACGTGATAAAATAATTGGATGCGATACTTTTTGTTTAGAACGCGAATGGTGTAAACAAGATGTAATTGAATTATTAGGAATGACTGGATCATCACACTTAACTACATCACAGCATGAAGCTGGTGCATTAATGTTCTTCGTATGTCCTGAAACTAGAGATATTATAAATCAATGGTATGATTTAAGTTGTACTTATCATAACATTGATGATTCACCTTCTATATTACCGAATGTTCCCGAATTTAGAGAACATCGGCATGATCAATCTATTTTTAGTTTATTGACTAAAAAATATAACTTGTTTAGTACAATTAATATGAAAGAAAAATGCGTGAAATATATACGAAACAGAACAGGATTTTCTAGACTTCGTTAATTTTCTTGATAATATGTTCCATTCACACCACACTCATTTTTTCGTGCCATACCAACATCTTCAAATGTAATTTTTCCAGTAATTAAATCTTTTTTTCCAAACATTCCGCATTTTCCAAACGAATAATCATTGTAAATAGAGTCATATTTGAAATATTTACAATCTTTGCACACGGGTTTATCCATATTTTTGATAAAAGATGGATTTAAATAAAACAAATATCCAAACTTCATTTCTACTCTATCTATGAAGTAATGTTTAATATGTTTATTTTTATATTTACCTAGCATCTAGCTCGCGAAACATTTGACGATTTTTATTAAATCTTGCCCAACTTTCTTGGCTTACTTTTAGTCCTGAAAAACTTTCGTATGAGGATGGCGTAGAAAAGTAAAGACGACACGCCTCTTTTGGTTCAAACGGATCTTGTGTCATAATAACATAAAATCTCTGTTCATCTTTTGAACCAATTCGGTACTTATACTCTTCACCTGTAACTGCATTCAAAATTCGCTTATTTAGTGCAGTAATGGGTTGATAATATAATTCTTTGTAATCTGGAAAATTAGATTTAATAGGTTCATTTGGTTTCGTGGTCTGGTATTCAGCATCCTGATATTCAGGGTCATTGATTTCATCTGCCCACATTCTATATATATTCTATTTATTTTTTTAACTTCTTTTGATAAATAGTTTAACTAGAAAGAGATATTAAAATTGAAACCGATTTTTAAAATAAGTAAATGTATTCTGGATACTCTTCAAATATGGCTACTTCTACCGAAACTATTGTGTTAACACATGCAACACGCAGAATAGATTACTCTGGACAAGGACACGGAGAAGATTTAAAGATAGAAATTTTGCAAAATACAGACAACACCCACACACTTAAATTCACAGTACAACATAACCACACACAATACTCTACACCTCGACCACAAATATCATATCATGCCCTGCCATTTATCCCGACAGTAGTACTTCAGGGTATAAAAAGCATGAACACAACAAACATGGGCGAAATTACGAGTTGCATTCAAGCAATGTTGGCTGCATTTGATGCTGACCAGAAAGCGATTGTCCTCCAAGAAAACGCAAAAACGGATGGAACTATTCGTAAGTTGCGCACCGACTTGGAAAATGCTTACACCAAAGAGCAACTACTTTGCGAACACATGGAAGAAGAAATTCAGTTACGAGACAACGACATTCGCGATACAGTTATATTTTTGACCAAGGTACACCGCGAAGAGCTGGATAAAAAAGATCGCCAACTACAAGAGACCATTTTATTAATGCACAACCAGAACCTTGAATCTATTTTGGACGAAGCATTCTTACAACTTGAAATATAATATTTCAAAATTATATGCCACTTTCTGTAAGACACTACTACACAAACAAAACACAAACACCTTTTTTTTCAGTTAGACAATTATGTAACATTTATAATTTTCCTTCTCCTACCAATAATTCAGTTACTGTTGGTGTGTTATCTTTCGGTGGTGGTATATATGGAAATATAGATAGTAATGGTCTATTAACAAATAGCGATGTACACAAATATTGGAAAACTCAAAATAGTCAAATACCTAAAGTAATTGTTAAATTTTTTGCAGGTGCAACCAATGATTTAAATGATCTTGGAAGTACAACTGAAAATATTCTTGATGTCAGTGTTGTTGGTGCAGCTTGTCCATCTTCTAAACTAACCATTCTTCTTTTTGTATTTCCAAATACATACAGTATAACTTCTGCATTTCAAACTTTATTAAATGGTACTTCTGTAAATGGTATACAATATACTCCATCTATTTTATCACTTTCATGGGGAATGCCCGAACTATTTTTATTAGAAAATGGTATAGACGTTTATGGAGAATTAGAAGGGGTTAATACTGTTTTAAAAAAAGCAACTGAAAAAGGAATCAATATTTGTGTTGCTGCAGGAGATTATGGAGCTACAGATGGAAATGGAACTCCTGCATTATCGGTTGATTTTCCATCTTCATGTCCGTATCTTACTTCTGTTGGCGGGACTACATTAACTTGCCCATCTGGTACATACGATACAACTACAAAAGAAGTTGTTTGGAATGATGGAATACGAAATGGCACATTTTATGCTACAGGAGGAGGTATAAGCAACTATTTTAATAAACCTTCTTACCAATCCACCAATAAATATAGGTGCGTACCAGATATTGCGTTGAATGCAGATCCAGATACAGGTATTAGTTTATATATAAACGGTCAATTTCAAACTGGTATTGGCGGAACAAGCATGTCTGCACCGTTATTGGCCGGATATTTAGCTTGTTTAAATGTAAAAACATTTATCAATCCTATTTTATATAAAAATCCAACCTGTTTTCATGACATAATAGTTGGCACCAATTCTGTAAACAGTACGCTATATTCTGCTACAGTAGGTTACGATTATTGTAGTGGACTAGGTTCTATTCATGGAACTAAATTAAATTCTATATTAGGTATACCAATCTCTGCCATTACTCTTACATCAACTCCAACAAACGTAAAAAATAAAATACAATATACAGCTGTTATTCAACCAACTAATGCTACCCAACATCAACTTGTATGGTCATCAAGTAATACACAAGTTGCTACTATTACAAATGGATTAGTCACTGCACTAAAATCAGGTACTACGATAATTACATGTACATCAAAAAGTATAAAAGCATCCGTTCAATTAAAAATTCAGTTATTTTCTAAAAAAATATTTATGTTTCCTTCATTTCAACGAAGTATAGTGTTTAAATGATTTTGCACGCACTTTTTTAAATATACGTTTGGGAATACTCTCATATTTGCGAGGGATATACGTAGTCACCATTTGTGTCGGTTTTGGATCACATGTTGACCACCCATATTCATCACAATTCAATTCTAACTCCATCCACATGTTATATGTGTCTTCATCATATTCTTTAAATTCATCTACAGTCATCTTTTTCTCAACACATCTGCATAATGGGCATTTAATAGGGTTATCTTCTTTGGTATAAACTTTAAACGTAGTTTCAATATTGATACAATTTTCATTAGACTGTTTTTTAGATATTTTTGCACATTTATTACACATTGAATGATTACAATTCAATGTGTATTTTTTATCATCCATCATTGGATCAAGGCAAATAGGACACTCTTCCATTTTATAATCGTCTCACAAAAGAATGTTGTAAATCAATTTTATTTTTTTTTCTTCTAAATGGAGAAATAAAAGTATCAGGATGCGCATTTGACCATAAAAAATAAATATTCAAAATTATCATAATACATGGCAGTGCAATAAATGCAATAGGATAAAACATTTCTTCGCATTTATCACCACACATTCGTTTATAAATAATATAGGGAACTATTACCAAAAATCCCACAATTTTCCATAAATCATTTCCTTTATATTTTTGAAAACCCATAATGACAAAATAAATATTCAACATATAGATAAGACCAAACACACTAATTAATGCTAATTGTGTCATATTTTGACTACATTGGTGAAAATTACAATAAAGTTGTGTGCCTCCAAATATAAATATAAATAATATAATGATTAATTTTATAATGTCATCCATATAATACATCAATTTAATTATTTAAATAACTCCATGCAACAAGAGAAAATGTAAATAAAAACCCAACTAAACCATATGTTGGAACTGTAGCAAGTAAATTTTTATTTCCTTTACCACCTTTAAATCCAAAATAATCTTTGGAACTAATTGTAGATGCAGAACTAGTTATACTAGATCTAGTTATTAAATCATTCACTATATTTTTAGGTAACCCAGATGTTTTAATATTAATTGCAAATTGTATAAGAATAAAAGATAAACTTAAAAATAATAAAGCAATAACCATAAATTGATTCAGTTCCATATTATATACTATTTATTATACTATTCCATTGTTCATAACACGCGTTTCTTGTTAAATATCTTTTACTAAATTCATATGCATTTTCAGCTATTTGCAATGATTCTGCATAATGTTCTATGCACCATTTTGTTTTTTCTACTAAATCGCTTAAATCACGTTTTACAGGAATATAATGTTTCCATTCTTTTAAATACTGGAAAAAATATTCTTTGTGAGGCCTATCTACTAGTAGTACAGGCCGATGTGACCATAATAAATGTTTCAATCGTCCCGAATATCCACGACCTTCAATATCTATTAAAAATGCATGATTTTTTACTAAATCTGGTGTAGATATATAGTATGTACTATCTAAATGATTTGTGTTTGTGTTTATTGTTGGTTTCCAATTCATATCTATACAATTAAATAAAGTTGGATTTTGTTTTGCAATACTTAACATTGTGGATCGTCTAACATTTGTTTTTGAATTTCCAATCCATCCAACTTTATTTAAACTAGGTTTAGTTAATCCTGCTTTATCTATTTCTTTTATACATACGTCATAATCTGTAATTCCAACTTGCGGCCATGCATGAAAATTAAAATCTGGAACTAATTTAGCATAATTATTTTGTTTATTTATTTCTTTACTATAAGAATAATTATCCGTAGATTCAAAATCATCTGTACAAATTTTAATTTCTGGAAAATTCTTAAAATGGTATATTTCATCAGCACGTTGTATACACCATAGTGTAGATGAATTACGTGTTTCAAACCCTCCTAAATCTTTAATCATAATTTGTCCATGTTGTTTAGATATTGTAAATGCCATAAAATATTTAAATATATTATGGTGAGAAGAACACGAAAAAAAATTAGGGGAGGTCGTCTAATTCAAAGTTTATCTCGTGCAAATAAACAGGACATTGCAGAAAATTTTTATTTAAACTATGACACATTATTAAAAAAAGTTTATGATACACCTGAAAAAAGAGAACGTAGAAAAGAAAATATACAAAGATTAGCAGAAAACATGAATCAAACATTTTTAACAATGTGGGACGAGAGAATTTACCAAGAAGAATATTCTGAATTAGATTATTTAGACAAAATATTACGTGAATATTGGGTAAATGATGAAGATGTGGTTAATGCACCAACCCCATCATTACAACCTACACATTGGTGGGAAAAAGAAGAACATAAAAGACCTAAAACACGTAACAAACCTAAAACACATAAAGTAACACAAGCAAAACATACTAGACATAAAAGCAAAACTCCTACAAATGTAGTTTTAAGAAAAGCAAAAACAAGCACAAAACGTACACATTCATTTTAAAATATAGTTATATAGTATGCCAAGATTTTCAAGAAAACGCAAATCATTTAAAGGAGGAGAATTTCCACATGGTAATGTAATGGAATTGCGTATTATACATGTATATAATTTTAATAATGAGGGACCCTATAAAAGCGATCCTATTCTTTTCAAACAAGCAATACGTAATGTTATGTTACGTGCACATCCAACTTCATTTAAACATTTAAGAGATCTGGACATTTTTATTAAAAGTAACCGGGCAGAACTAACACAGTTAATGATACAAGATTATAAACGTATGTATGATGAACAAGCACAAAGTGAAGATAGTGAAAAACCACCAATTATTGTTAGAGATGATGATGAATTAGAAGATATGTTTGGAAAATTATCAACTAAAAAAGTTAATCCAAAAACATATCGCAAATCAAAAAGAAAATCACATACAAAAACTCCATATCGCAAATCAATTAAAAAACAAACTATGATGTCTATGCGTCGTGGAACTCGTATATTTGGTTAAACTATGTGAAAAAATGATTTTATATTTTCTACACTCGTTTTAGATATTTTTCTTTTTCCACATTGAAATGTATCTAAACAACTCTTATTCTGTTGCAACGCTTTTTCCATTTGAAATATAGTTTTATATTCTGTTATTAAGGCAGTTGCCGTAGTTGTACTTATACTTGGTATTTGCGACAACATAATAATATCAATGTTTTCTGGTGTTATTTTATCGCGTTTCTGTTTCTTTACTGTAGACGTATAATCACTTTCTATGTGCGGTTTCAAATCATCTTTTTCCAATTTTTCATACAAAATCTTTATAAATTCTGCAGTGTCATCTATGGATTCTGTGCGAAATATAGTAAACCCTTTATGATACCATAAACTAATTAGACTGGACAAAAGAGTTTTCTTTGGCAAACTACACACATCATTCAATGATCCTTCTATTAAATATAAAATATTGTGATTGAGTACGGGTGATTCGGTTAACCGAAAAGATTGTTCTTTGTATCTACCATCACAGATGCTAGATGCAAGGTCTGCAATTGTTTTGCGTTCAATAATCAATAATTCTTTACCATCTTTTTCAATACTAACATCTCCCAACGTTAAATTTTTAGGTTCAACTGGAATACGTTGCAACAATGCTTTTTCGCGATAATCAATATTCAATTGCATTTACTATAGTAATCAAATTATATTTAAATTGAAAAAAATATTATTTAACAGCGAATACGGTCTAGAATTACATAAATCTTAAATATATATCCTAACAATATAACTATCATTGCACCCAAACAGGATAGTTGAACTAGTGATGGTGGTGGATAATATTCTATATCTTCTTCCAATATTTCACATTTAATGAACAATTCTATCTTTTCTATATCTGCATCTGTATTATCAAGTATTTCACAAACAGGTGTATCTTCCAGTTTTAACCATCTATCATGCATTTCACTACAGTTAGTTAAATATTCCAATGAAATGACATTTTCTCCTTTTCGTGCACGAGTTGTACATCTTTCAAAACATACTTGCGGATCAATTTTCAAATAAACAATACCTGACATTTTAATATCTGTAATAAATTCCCAAAACCATAATTTATAAATTTCATAATTTTCAAGTGAAATTTGACCATTTTCAAATAACATTTTTGCAAATACGTGGTAATCAGCAAGTAAAGATCTCTCTGATATAAGAATACAGTTGGGATACTTTTTTATTTCAGTGTGTAAATAATGAAGGCGAGTAATATAGGCCATCATTTGAAATGAAAATGCATATTTAGGTTGATCTTTATAGAAGAGTTCAATCATATTTTGTCCTTCTAGTGATTTGATTTCTTCCCATTGTTTAACTGGTTCTGGAATATAAATAATGGGAATACCGTAAATTTGAAAGAGTTTTGTTTTCAATGAAGCAATGAAAGTGGATTTTCCAGAACCAATGTTTCCTTCAATAGTAAATAGGTACATGTTGTACTGATATATGAATATAGATAGGTTTTCAATTTTATTTTTGATTTTTTGATTTTATTTCACGAATTGTAGAAGTAAAATCTATACCATATAAACCACATTTTTGGTCATCTTCTCTAACCTTTTCAGCGTAATCCTTGTGTTTTAAACAATAGCCAATATCATTAAATCTGCGATTATTTAATTTTGGTTCTTTATAGTGAATGCATTCAAAACAAGCAGGCAACATACATACTAGTTTAGAAATATTTTTAAATAAAATCTACGTATATAATATATGGCAGAAGACGATGAAGATGAATGGGAAGATGAAGGTGAATATGAAGATGAAGAAGTTGAGGAAGCAGAAGCAGAAGCAGAAGCACCCAAATACGATTTAGACACTGCAACTGCTCATATAACACATGTATCTGCATCATTCGCTGCAGAAGATGCAGCTAGTGCCGCCATATATAGAGTTACAGGTCCTAATAGAACACGATTTGAATATAATCAATTATATCGTAGATTATTACGTGATGCACCTGGTCTATTTCCAATGAATACTACTTATTCTGGATTTTATGTTTGGTTGACAGATCAATGTCGTATAAAACAACCGAATGGACCTATCAGTTATCAAACAGCTATGCATGTTGCAGAACGGCGTATTAAAAATTATTTATTAAGTATTTCAGGTAGATTAGATCCAGATAAATTATTAACATTTTATAATTTAATACAACACCCTAAATGGGAAACAGATTTTAACAAAAATTTTCCAATGCGCACTGAACAACCTGCTGTCAGTTATACAAAATGGTTTAGAAATCTTCTTGGTTTTTCACATGGTAATTTTCGTGCAAAATTTGGAAGAGGTGTATTTAATTCAAGTAATATTTCTCAATGTCAAGGTGCAACACAACGTGTTAAAAAAGCTTATGTAAGAATAAAGTGTTATCTGTGTGGAGAACAAATGATAAATATTTCAAAAATGCAATGTGAACATATTTTACCATTTATAACTGCTATACGTTTTTTGTGGTTATCTAAAGGCATGAACGATCCTGAGAATAATGAAATTCGTAATATTTTATTAGCAGAATATTTATGGGCACATGAATGTTGTAATGAAGCAAAAGATGCATATGAATTTATAGGTATTGGACCAGATCATAGATTTTTTGTAATAGATCCTAATACCCCACCTTCAAATTCTGTATCATCTATGTTTCATGATATGGTCAAAAATTTTTGTCCAGCCGATTTAGATAACAGATTAAAATATACAGAATATATAAAACATTATAATTCAAATATACGGCCTATGATAGAATCTATAGTTGATGCCCTTAATAGTGAAATAGATCATGGAGGGCGTAATGATGAACGTGCAATATTTTTTCATGTTTTTTCAATTATGAAAGTATTTTCATGTTTTACAGACGGTAATTTCACAGATATGTACCAAGAAGTAGGTACAATGAGTGCAGAAAAATTAGCTCTACGTGAAGCAAGAAGAATACAATTATTGAAAAAAAAACGAGAGAGAATTGAGCGTATTTTAAACGCGGAACGTAAAAAAAGAGATAATAGAGAAGAATCATTAGCAAGATTTCCGTATTCAAAAAGAGAAAATAGAGGTCGTAAAAAAGAAGAAGAATTACAACCAGATATTACTGCCAAAGTAAATAAAAAAGATTTATTATCTAAAAGTAATAAACTAAAAGTTGGTAATTTATCTATAGAGCCAAAATCAAAATATTTTAAAACAGCTGCACCTAGAAAAACAGGAGGAGGAGGAATATGGAAATCATTATTAAACAAATTTAATCCAACAACTGTTAATGCATCACAAAAAAAATTTTTACATGATTATAAATTATCATTATCTACAGTTCAATTTGAATTTGGGTTAAATAAAGAATATGATAATACAAATGATTTATTGATAACATTATTAAATAACGAAATAGCGCGTTTTATAGAAGATAATAATTTAAATTCATTAAAATGTATTTTATACACAAAATATTTAATAGATTGTGATTATTCATATAGAACTAAAGAATTAGCTAATTTTGGAGTTAAAAAACATACTGCATATATAGAAATATTTGAAAAATTTGAAAAAGATGTACATAGGTATGTAGATAAAAATATAACTCTTAGAAGTATAATAGAAAATTTTATGAGAAATAAATCAATTAGTAATTACGGGAAAAAAGGATACTTAAGATTTTTATTGTTAGCAGGAGAATTAACGGAAAATATATTTAATATGTTTTTTCCTGATACAACACAAAATAATGATGTTAGATATTATTTAAAAAACTATAATCTGAAAAAAGGTAGTGTTAAAATATCTATGCGAAATATAGATGACGTACGTGATAAATTAATAAAATTATTAACAACGGTTGAACCAGATGAATTAAATACAACACATCATGATATAAAACAATTGCTATATGAATCATCATCCAGACATTCTTCTGGTCGTACACATAAAAAAATATCTATAAGATCTCATACCCATATAGAAAGTCCTACTCCAACAAGTTCTAGCCATTTAAGAACAAGTCCTAATTATACACCATTATTTAGATATAGAGTAAATACAAGAGCTACTCCACTTGCAATAAGATATACTCCAACTGCAAGATCTACACGTTATACAAATGATACGCCAACTACAACATATACACCACGTGTAACAACTAGAAAAAGTCCAACCCCTAAACCAACTAGACCAAATAGAGCAACACAAAACCGTAATAAACTATTATCTCCCCATAGTGTTAGACAAATTGTAAATCAACGACGATATCAAGAATCAGGAATAAAAATTGGTGGCAGACACACTAGAAAGCGTTAATTAAATGCTATATTCAAAAACTGATTTAAATGTTCCAACGTTGGTTTTGCATCATAATCATATATTTTGCCGTCTTTAATTAATTTTATCGTTGGATACGTTTCTATTTCATATTTACTTGCTAAAGATTCATTTTTATCGCAATCAATCTCTGAAAATACAAACGTATAATTCTCTTTCTTTTTATTCTGCCAAAATGTTTTAAATTTATCCCATTCTGGTCTTGCTTTTATACAATATGGACACCATGATGTGTAAAAATAATATATATCTATGACTAAAACTTCTCCTGTTTTTTTATTTTTTTGTTGACGCGTATATCTATCATACACATAAATTGCAATCAGGATACAAACTATACATACAACAGGTATAATGTATATCATATAAAAATATCATATATAAAAAAAACATCTATTCCGTAATTTTTATTTTATCCAACTTAATTACATTAAATATTAACTTTTTACGTTCTACCGATAAAATGTTAACATTATCGTAATATTTGTGTATTTTTACGGCTTTTCCCAATTGTCCTAAATATCTTTCAATTACATTTCCATCTAAAATTAATTCATGGTCATCTGCTTGATACGGTACATAAAATTGTATTTCGGGTTTCAATACAAATAATTCTACCTGTTTATTACGAATTAAATCATCCGCTAAACGTTTATAATAATTATTCGGTTCTAATGTTACTAAATTTATTTTTGGTAAATACATTTTTTCACTGCAAAATCCATTTGGACATTGATCTAACATATCTTGAATGTATTCATCTGGCATTGAATTTACCCATTCTAATTTATTACGTAAATGTTTTTGCAATACTTCATGTATTTCATTTGTAATTTCTTCCAACTTTTTAGCATACACCTTACTAGACTTTATTATCTTTTTTATTTTAGAACGATTTTCTACATACTCATGCTGATTTAATGCAATCATTAACTGATTTTTGCAATAATTGAAACCATATTTTTCATACAAAATACGTTGTGTCATATTAATCCGTTTTACATCTTCCGTATCTTTTTTAATTTGTATATATTCATGAGTTAAATTTCCATAATACATTTCTAAATCCACTTTTTTACTATCTTTTACAGCTGTACATGGAACATAATGAAACGTTTCTGTTAATATACCTGTAATAATACCTTTATAAATTACTTTATAATGTGGTCTACACGGAAACTTAAATGTAGCATGTAATTTATTCAAAAATGCAATTACATCTTCTACCGTTTTTTCAGGGGGCGTATCTATTTCAACAATGTCTTCAATTAATTCACTTGGGTAACACGGTATGAAAAAGTCGTCAATTACAAACCCAATACATTTATTATATTGAGATACTTGTTGAATATCATCATATTTGTCATACAATTTATCATACATTTCTGTAGATGGAATGTTTGCAACTGGCGTATAATCGTCTTCTTCTATTTCATAATCAATCATGGGCGTGCATTTTTTGTACGTTTCTATAATTGTTTCTATTGCAGGTTTCAAATAAATATCTTCTACGTCAAATTCAAATGTTATGTCATGTTTGTTTTGAGGCTTTTTAATAATTGGTTCATAACAATTATCTTTCTCAAAATAGTATAACATAATACACTGTTTTTTATTATCTATTTGTTTACCATATACATTAGATGGGCATATAAGTTCTACTGCATCATTGTTATCTTTAAAAATAATAATATTTTTATCATGAACGTTGGAAACTAGATCCCATGCTTCTTCATGAATCACATATTTGCTATCTTTCATGAAATCTTTAAACGATATATATTTATTGTATATGTTACCATTCTGCGCATATTTAAATCCATCTTCCATTTTTCCAACATAGGTATTAAAATCAATATCTTCGTTAGTTAATTTATAAATTGTATGCATTGTGTGCAAAAACTGATAATTTTTATTGGGAACACCTAATCTCAGCAATTCATAGGGTACATCGTTTATTGATTCACTAAACAATTTTTTATCTACCAAATTAAAAAAATCACATAAAGGTTCCGGCAAATATCCATATTTAAACATTTTTTCTTTTGTATCTATTGGTTCTACTTTACCAACAATGTATTGAACGGTAGAAAGTTCTTTCGGCTCTTTTGCACTCTTTTTTTCATGCAACATTTTTTCACAACATGGAAGAACTCCGTCCATAAAATACGGGTATTTTGCAGGCTTGGAAACATTGTTTGTATGATGGTAAGTTGGATATTCATAATATTCACCATGTTGATTTAACTTGTATCTCGTTTCTTTACTGTTTGCATTAAATTCAAAAATATCCTTATTTACACGTGGCTCTTCAAAATCTTCTTGATCCAAATAGGCTTTTTTCTTCTTAAACGACCAATATTTGGGACATACTAGCACGTGATCATCATGTAAAGAAACAAACTTATCACCATTTTCCATTTTATCTAACCGATTTCTATATAATTTATATGTGTCACTTTCCCATTCACTTTTAGATATTATAATGGGAACAAATTGGCGAGTACATTTTTTATTGTAATCACTTCCTTCTATTTTTAAACTGTATTTACTTTTTAAACGATTTATTGCAAAATTTGGATTTTTTAAATCATATTGATGGGTATCTTCATTCTCTAACTCTTTAATATCTCCTCCTTCCATTGCACCTTCCATTGCACCACCAAAAGCATCATCTACTTCATCAAAATCAGCTACGATTTCAACTGGTTTAAGTTTGACAACTTCTTTGTCATCTACTATTTCATTAGATACAATATTTGCAATACAATTGAAATTTCGTTTAATACACGGTAAATAATGAATATTTTGAATTCCTTCCAAAATTACTGCAGGAGGTGATGTTTGAAATGTTACTTTAAATCCAATAGTAATAGTTGTTTGATGTACTGCACTAGATTCAGAGGGTGTATAATCCGCCAACATTTTTTTAGCATCTCCATCTGTTAAATGGAAAATAATTTTTAAACGATCTGTAATTTTTTTAGCCGTATCTAATTTTGCCAACAAATATTTAACTACTTGATCGTACAATAAATTGCTATTATATTGCGATGTATAAATATAAATAAAACGTGGTTCTTCTTTAGGTATAGTAACATCTACGCAAACATTTGAAATGTACTTTAATTTATCCTTATAATCTAATATATTTGTATTTAATTGTACTATATAATCCAATTCATCTATTTTTATATTTGCAACAGAACTTGTAAATATATTACTATTTTCATTCCAAGGATATTCATACCCAGATTGATATATCGGTTCTTTTATAATTTGTAAAATTGGCAACACCAATTTTTGAATTTCATTATTTAATTCATCTTCTGCAATAGCTTTTGCTTTTTTGATATGCACTCCAATAGATCCGTCTTCATAAATTAAAACACAACTGTTACGATTATCTAGATATATATTTACGGATTTTACTTTATTATCTTTATCCCCTACATGAAAAACAACTGATTCAGGTAATATAGGAATTTTGTTATTATGCACATCTTTTTCTATTGTAAATAGTTTATAAATTACTGTTTTACCAGTATAATAATGAATCATTGGATACATTTTGGTACTATGAAATAAATTAAAAATAGATTCAAGAGATATCTGCACTTTTTGTGTTGGTAAAATAGTAAATTTAATTAATTTAATAGCAGAAACGGTTACTTTATTTTCTTTTTGATTTGCTAAAAATTTAGTCTTTTGGTCTATACTAAGTTTTATAGTTGCCAACTCGTCAAATTCAGTCATATCTACAAAATAAGAAGTATGCAATTCTTTTTCTACATCATTTTGTTTCACTACATATAAAGTATCTTTTATAAACGGCAAATAATCCAACAAAATTGTTTTTTGAAGATTTGCTATATTCTTAGCAATTTTATAGTTGACACTATTGAACTGTAACGGTTTAGTGCACTTGAATGGATTCGCACATTCACGCAATACATGCCCTACTGGAAAACATATAGTATTTTTATTTACATTTAGCAAATTCAATAAATCATCATAGGTATAGGACTCTTTTTTACTTTTAGATTCTTTATCTTTAACTAAAGATAAATCTGTGCATATATTATCTACATCATAACCGGTAATTGTATCTGTTTTTTTTAATAATTCTTCATAAATCGTATGCAAATTAAATTGTCTTTCTTGTTCAGCAAATAAATACACTTCATGTATTCCACATTTTAATTCTTGACTTACCTTATATTTAATCATTTCAATCGTATCATCTTCTGCAATAGATGTTTGAAGTATAGTTTCAATATCGTTATTTAAATGTTTTACAATCATATATTTATAAAGGGATTAAATTTTAAATATTTTATATTAATATGGCATTTACGAGATTATATGATGATCCGTTAAGTGTTATGAAACATCTTCAAGAAAGTACAGATCAAGGTCTGTACTATCTAAATCAACCTGGAAACGGAGAACGACCTCCTTTTATAGTAGATCCACAAATTATTCTTCAAAAATGGGGTGCAAATTTACATGAGGATCGTATCAAAGTAGATAGTGAATTAAAAGGAATTAATTATAAATTATCTAGAACTCCACCAACATATCATTTAACAACAAATTCTATTTCCTATCCTGATCATAATAAAGAAATTACAAGCCAACCACGATCTACCCACCCTGTATGGAATGCACGCGATTTGCAACAATATAGAGAGATACCATTACCTCTAAAAGCACAATCACGCGAACATATAGAAATGCCATTTCAATCCTATGTTAGCACTCGTATAATGGAAAGGAATAAAGCAATAAATAATTAATGAAATATATTATAGTTAGATATGTAAGAACAGCCAGATTCTGCACCTCGTTGTTTTAATTTTGCAACTTGTGATCGTGTGTATCTAGTTTGAAATCCAGATTGAAGTTGTTGATTGTAATGCCCATCGCATTTTTTGTTACAGTATATTTTTTTACAATCAGTATAAGTAAAATCTTTATCTTTTTTTGAACGTGTATATTTGATTTTATATTTGGCGGCATTTTTTTTATATACTTTATCCATTTCTACACTATAATCTTTTTTACAAAACTGATCACATTTATTTTTTTTTTTAAAATTCATATACTAATAACTTAAAATAAAGAATCAGTATATGAATAAACTGCAACAATTATTTTTATATTTTTTAGTAGGATGTATAGGTGTACGATTATTATTGGTGTACATTGCTAAAACTATAAGTAATAAATATTTACCTTATTTGGGATATGTAGCGTTATTACCTGCAGCTGGATTTATGTATATACATTTGTTTAATGCTAGAAAATCAAATAAAGGTGCATTTGGAGAAGATATATGGTGGCAAAACTTGAGACCAGTACATGCAGTATTTTACTTTTTATTTGCAGTTTCTGCTATTATGCGTAAACATTTTGCATGGATGTTTTTGTTGATAGATGTTACAGTTGGATTGTTGGCGTTTTTAACAGTACATTATCAAAATGGAGATATATTAAAAGTGTTTGCGTGATCTTCTTAAATGCCGTCCACGTTTTCTAGATCTATATCCACCAAATGTGTATTGTGTATTTTGAGTACCTTCACTTGGGTATACAGTTGTTAACCTTCGTGTATTTTGAGTACCTTCACTTGGGTATACAGTTGTTAACCTTCGTGTATTTT
>Ga0209550_10001327_pt1 | contig 23702 bp, 18 predicted proteins | sample LauGreSuBDMM15SN_2_FD_187567 | JGI IMG/M metagenome (GOLD analysis project Ga0209550, IMG submission 187567) | Freshwater lake microbial communities from Lake Michigan, USA - Su13.BD.MM15.SN (SPAdes) (version 5) | ecosystem: Environmental > Aquatic > Freshwater > Lake | place: Lake Michigan... | reverse complement strand
TCTGTGCTCAGCGCGGCCGAAGGCCTGAAGGGCTTCAGTCCCGCCTTCACTCCCTACATCACGACCATTGCTTCCATCATTCTCGCCGGTCTTTTTTGGTTTCAACGCAAAGGCTCCAAAACCATCGGAGGTATTTTCGGCCCTGTGATGGTCCTCTGGTTCCTCACCCTCGGGCTGCTCGGGCTCTGGCAAATCAAGGACGCCCCGCAGGTCTTCGCCGCGCTGAACCCGCTCCTTGGCCTCAAGCTCCTCATTTCACATCCCGGCGGGGCCATTATCATCCTCGGTTCCGTCGTGCTGTGCGTGACCGGGGCCGAAGCGCTTTACGCCGACATGGGCCATTTCGGGCGCCGCGCGATTGGGCAGGCTTGGTATTTTTTCGCTTTCCCTGGCCTCCTGCTGAACTACTACGGCCAAGGTGCCTATGTCATCGGCCACCCCGATTCGACCGCGAATCCTTTTTTCGCCCTCGCCCCGCCCGGCTGGGGCCAGCTCGCACTCACCCTGCTTTCGATCGCCGCCGCCATCATCGCGAGCCAGGCCGTCATCTCCGGCGCGTATTCCCTGACCCGCTCAGCGATTCAACTCGGCTACTTTCCCCGTCTGACGGTCACCCACACCAATGCCGACCAAGTCGGTCAAATTTATGTGCCGTTGATCAACACCGCCCTCGCGCTCGCCTCGATTGCTGTCGTCCTCAACTTTGGTTCTAGCGACCGCCTCGCCTCCGCCTACGGCATCGCTGTCACCGGTACGATGATCGTCACAACCTACGCGTTTTACATCGTGATGCGCCACTCGTGGAAATGGCCCCTCTGGCGCGCGCTCGCCCTCTGCACTGTCTTTATGTGCATCGATGCGGTCTTCTTCGTCGCCACGTTGCACAAATTCATGGACGGCGGCTGGCTCCCGATCGCCATTGCCGCAGCGGTCATCGCCATCATGCACACGTGGAAATCCGGAAAGACGGAGATTTTCCGCAAAGTCTACGCCAACGAAATCACCGAGGCCGAGCTGTGTAACATCGCCGCCAGCAAGCACGTCATCCGCGTCCGTGGCACGGGTGTTTTTATGGCCGGAAATCCCCGCGGCACTCCGCTCGTCCTGCTCCATCACGTCAAAGCCAACAAGGTCCTCCACGAAATCGTCGTGCTCCTCAGCGTCACCGCCAAGGAAGTGCCCCAGGTGGCCGCTAGCGACCGCCTCGAAGTCCGCGAAGTCGGCGAAGGCGTGTGGCGCGCCATCGCCCACTACGGCTACATGGAATCACCCGACGTCGCGTCACTGATCGAGCGCATTCGGGACGCCGGCGTGCCGCTTAAACCCAACGAGGCGACCTATTATTTCAATCGCGAGATGATCATCACCGGTGGCGAAGCCGACATGTGGGAGTGGCAAAAACACTTGTACGGCTTCCTCAGCCGTAACGCCCGCCAAGCCCGCGACTACTATAATCTCCCCCCGATGCAGATCATCGAGGTCGGCCTCCCCATCCAATTGTAGGCGCTGGCCGAGCGCCGACCGCAGGCGCGCGTCTCCCGGTTCGCCCTACCCCAGCATCGCCGCGACGTCGGCAAACAGCTGCTTCCGCATCGCCGCATCGGCCTGGCGATCAGTCGGCACCTCCAGCACGCGAATCCCACTCGCCGGCAGCGTAGTCACCAGTTCCGTGAAATGCGCCCAGTCGCGCACCGCGACGTGCTCCCCGCCGTAAGCCGACACCCATTTCGCGAAATCCACTTCCTGCGGCGTCGCAAAATATTCCTCAAATGGCGGATCAAACTGCGCGACCGGCAGGTGCCCGAAAATTCCGCCGCCGTGATTGTTGATCAACACAATCGTCAGCGCGCCGCGCAACTTCGGTCGAATCAAGAAGCCGTTCGTGTCGTGCAACAGCGCAAGATCGCCCGTGAGCAACACCGCCGCCCGCCCGGCACCATGCGCCACACCCAGCGCCGTAGACAGAGTGCCATCGATCCCATTGGCCCCGCGATTGCAGAGCGGACGCAGCCCGCGACTCCCCGCCGGCACCACATACTCCACGTCCCGCACCGGCATTGAATTTGAAACCATCCACGGCGTTCCCGCCGGTAGGTGCTGCGCCAACAACCACGCCGCCTTCGCCTCAAACATCGCGGTCGTCCCCGCCAACCGTGCATCGAGTGCCAGACGCACCTTGCGCTCATACGACGCCCACATGCGCTCGTAGCCATTGGGATCGGACGCCACCGGCAACTGCGTCACGAGCGCAGCCAAGGACACGGCCACGTGCCGCGTGCGCCCGTGTAATGCGTCGCGGTTATCGCCCCGCTCGCTGACCAGCAGCGTCGGCGCATCCGCCGTCTGCAGCCACTCGCGCAACACCTTGCTCGTCGGCCAGCCCCCCAAACACAGCACGCTCTCCGGTCGCAACCGCTCAGCCGCGTTGGCGTTCCGCAAGATCGCGTCGTAGGTCGTCACCAACTGCGGTACGACGTTCGCATAATGCCGCAACGGCGAGAGACCGTCGGCCAACACCGGCCACCCGAGGCGGCGGGCAACGTCTCCCACCGCCGCCGCATACGCCGCCGGATCGGCAGGCTGCGCCGGCCCGACGACGATCACGCCGTGTCCGTCCACCATCAACCGCGGCACATCCGTATGCAGCGCACGCTCACCCGGCGGTCCAACGTGCGAAAAAAACCGCTCCCAATCGATTCCCTCGACCGCCCTCGCCGTGATCCCGCCATCATCGATCGGCGGCAGCGGATCGCGAAACGGCGCATTCAAATGCACCGGACCGCCCCCCGAACCCATCGTCCGCCCCACGGCGTGCGCCACCGTCTGTCGCAAGTAACTCAACCGCGTCTCGCTCGCCTCCGGCACCGCGAATTCATGAAAAAAATTAACGTGCCCGCCGAACAACTGCTGCTGATCGATCGTCTGCCCCGACGCACACGCCCGCATCTCGGGAGGACGATCCGCCGTGATCACGAGCAACGGCACCCCACTCTCCTGCGCCTCAATCACGGCCGGAAAGTAATTGGCCCCCGCCGTGCCGCTCGTGCACACCAGCACCGTCGGTCGCCCCTCGCGCTTCGCGATCCCCAGCGCAAAAAACGCCGCCGACCGCTCGTCGAGCACCGGCATTGCCGCGATCTCCGGCTGCCGCACCAGGGCAAACGTCAGCGGCGTCGACCGCGACCCCGGAGAAATCACGGCCTGCCGCACGCCGAGCCGCTTCAACGTCTCCGCGAGCACACTGCACCAGAGTGAATTAACATTACTGAAATCGAAATGAGTCGGAGCATTCATGGAGTAAGCAAAGCGTCGCGCATGGCCCTAAACTTCAGCTCGGTTTCCGCAAACTCCTTCTCGGGCGTCGATCCCGCGACGATCCCCGCGCCGGCGTAAACCCGGGCCGTCGATCCCTCCACCAACGCTGATCGGAGGCCCACAAAAAACTCCCCCCCACCCCGGGCGTTGAGCCAACCCAGCGCCCCCGCATAGAGCCCCCGCGGAAATCCCTCCAGTTCCCGGATACACCGGACCGCTGCCTCCCGCGGACTCCCCCCGACCGCCGAAGTCGGATGCAGCGCCGCGAGTACGTCGAGCAAACGCACCGCCTCCGGCAGCGCCGCGCGCACTGGTGTATGCAGGTGCTGAACATTCGCCAGTCGCCGCAACTGGGGTTCCGGCAAAAACTCCAGCTCCAGTCCGAGCGGCGTGAGCCGTGCCACGATGTCATCGAGCACGTCTCGCTGCTCCCGCAAATCCTTCTCGCTCCCGCGCAACACCGCCGCGAGCGCCGCATCCTCACTCGCGCCCGCGCCCCGGCGGATTGATCCCGCCAGCGCCTCCGTCTCCAGCACGCCCTTACTCACCCGCACCAAACGTTCCGGACTCGCCCCGATAAAACTCTGCCCGCGACCATTCGCGAACGAGAACGAATAACAGTCGGGAAACCGCTGCCGCAGCCCGTTCAGCACTCGCAGGGGATGCAGCGGCTGATCCGCCTGCAAATCCAGCGCCCGCGCCAATACGATTTTTCTGAATTCCCCGCTGCCGATTCGCTCCAGAGCCCGCGCCACCACCGCGCGATAATCACCGGCCTCCGCTTTCGTGAAACAGGGGGCCGCTTGCTCCCCACTCTCCATCCCATTGGCCTCACGATACCGGAAGCCCTTAAACTTCGCATGGGCCCGCCACACCCGGTCCGCCAACGCCGTGAGATCCACCTCCGGAGCGACCAGAAAATTCGCCACTGCCGTCGTCGTCGTTCCCGCCTTGGCCACCTGCCAGCGCGGGACAAACACCCGCGCCGCCGGAAAGCGCTCGCCCGCCTCAACCTCATCACGGAACGCGAAGCCCGCAAAAAAATGCGGACCGCCAAACGGCGCGTTCACATCGCCCACCGCGATTGTCTGCGCGAGCGTCTCGTCAACGAAGCGTTGCACGGCCGCAAATCGATCCGGCCCTTTAGCCTCAAACGCCACCGCCACTTCCGCTCCGGCAATCGCGGTCTCAATCCCCGGTCGTTCCGTATAGAAATGCGGCTCACCCGGTTCGAAGATCGACTCGAGCACCGCGAGCGGATCGAGCGCGTCGACCGCCAGCGAGATGCTCACCAGCTTCGCCCGGCCGTCCCGCACCGCCGCATCTCGGCATTGCGCCAAAAATGCGCGCAACGCATCCGGTGACGCGTTCTGAGCGGGATGGATCGGAAGTATCGTCATAGGTAGGAGCCGGCTTGCAGGCGATTCCGCCACCACGCGTTTTCCATTGCCGACGCGCGCGCCCCTAGGCCTTGGCCACCGGTACCGGTGCCTTCTCCGGCGGTGCCGGCCGCGGAAACAGCACCAACGCACCCGCGACCTTGGCACCCGTGAGTTTGCCACCCCAATTCAATTCGTCACGCCACACCGCACCCGGCGTGTAGCCGAGCACCGCGTTGATTTTCTCCGTCGTGGCTGGCATCACATGTTGCACGGCGGCGACCACCAGCCGCAAGGCTTCGGCAATGGTGGCCAGCACCGTGCGCAGCAGCGCCTGATCGTTCGCCTCGGTCGACTTACCGAGCTTCCAGGGCGCACGCTTTTCAATGTAGGCATTCGTCTCGGTAAGAAACACCATTGCCCGCTCGAGCGCCGCGTGAAACTGATAGCCTTCGCACTGCGGGATAAACTCGTCGCGAGTCTGGGTCCAGAGGTCCCGCAAACTCTTCTCGAGCTCTTCTTCGACTTCCGCCGCCGGCACGACCCCCGCAGAAAAACGCGTGGTCATGTTCAGCGTGCGGTTCACAAGATTCCCCAAATTATTCGCAAGTTCGCTGTTGTAGCGCACCAAAAACTGCTCCCGCGTGAAGTCGCTGTCTTGCCCAACGTTCATTTCACGAATGAGGAAATACCGAAAGGCGTCAGCCCCAAACTCGGCCACGAGGTCGAGGGGATTGAGTGCATTACCCGTGCTCTTCGACATTTTCGATCCGCGCGTCATCCACCAACCATGAGCGATGATTCCCTTCGGCAGGGAAATCCCTGCCGCCTTGAGCATGATCGGCCAATAGACCGCATGCGGCGGCACCAGAATATCTTTACCGATCACATGGTGCGCCTCCGCCCAAATCTCGGGCCGATCCACCACCGCTGAATAGTAATTCAGCAGCGCATCGAACCACACGTAGGTCACGTAGCCGTCGTCGAACGGCAGCGAAATCCCCCACTCCAACCGCTCCCGCGGACGCGAGATGCACAGATCGTTCAGCGGCTCCTTCAAAAACTCCTGCACCTGCTTCTGCCGATATTGCGGGAAAATAAAATGCTCGTTCTTCGCCAGAAAGTCCACGAGCCACTCCTGATACTGCTTCAGCTTAAAGAAGTAGTTCGACTCCGCTATCTCGGTCACTTCACCGAAGAGCTCCGGCCACGTGCCGTCCGGCAATCGGTCCTTGTCCTGCAAGAATTGCTCCTGCCGGGCCGAGTAAAACCCCGTGTATTCCGCTCTGTAGATTTCACCCTTGTCGAAGAGTTGCTGGAGCACCGCCCGCACGACTTGCTGGTGCCGCTCCTCGGTCGTACGAATAAAATCGTCGTTCGAAATGTTCAGCTTCGGCAAGAGCGCCCGAAACTCCGCGCTCACTTCGTCGCAAAATTGTTGGGGCGGTATCCCTTTCTTCTTGGCACTCGCCTGCACTTTTTGGCCGTGTTCGTCGACCCCAGTCAAAAAATGCACCCGGTCCCCCATTTGCCGGCGGAAACGCGCAATGGTGTCCGTCAGGACTTTTTCATAGGCGTGGCCCAGGTGCGGCGAACCATTCACATAGTCGATGGCGGTCGTGATGTAGAAGGACTTCATGTCAATTCCGCCAGCCAATCGCGCCCACCGCTCAATGTCGAAAGTTTTGACGCACCTCACTCTCCTCGGCAGGTCCCGACGCGATCACCTGCCTCCAACGGCGAGCATTTTTTGGCTCGCCCTCCACGTCGTCCTCGCCGTCGCGCCGCCCTGACCGCCGTCTGTCTTACCGAATACGGCGCATCCACTCCGCCAACTGCGTCCACGCTCGGCCCCGGTGACTGATCGCATTTTTCACGGCGTCACCCAACTCCGCGAAACTCGCAGTGTACCCCTCCGGCATGAAGAGCGGATCATAGCCAAAGCCTGCCCCACCTCGCGGCTCCTCGCTCAGCCTTCCGAAACATTTTCCTTCGAAAATATGCTCAACCCCACCCGGCCCCGCGATGAAAAGCACGCACACAAAAGACGCTCCGCGCCGTTCGGCCGGCACTCCCCTCATCGTCGCAATCAACTTCGCCAGATTGGCCGCACCGTCGCCCTGCGATCCAGCATAGTAGGCCGACTCCACTCCGGGACCACCATCCAGGGCATCCACACACAGTCCGCTGTCGTCCGCGAGCACCCACGCATCCGCCGGCAATTTCTCCCGCAACGCGAGCGCCTTCTTACGCGCATTACCCACAAAGGTCCCCGTGTCCTCCGCGACGTCCGGCATGCCGCCCACTGCCCGCGCCGAGACTATCTCGATCGGCAAATTTTCCGCAGACGCGAGCGCTTGCAGCTCGACCGCCTTGTGTGCGTTACCGGACGCCAAAAAAATTTTCATCGATCAACATCTTCTCCGGAAACACCACGCGCCCTCGCATTAAGGCATCCTCACCAAAAGACTCGTGGCACACATCCACCAACCGCACCCCCTGATCCAGCCGCTCCGGACGCAACCCGCCAAAAACGCTCTTGGCCTTGTCATCCGCAAAAAATAGCGGCGCTCGGTAATTAAAGAGGTAATCCAGCTGCCGCGCCCGCACTAATTCACTGAGGAGTTGCGCGCCGCCTTCGAAATACACCCCCGCGATCCGTTCTTCCGCACACTTCTTCCGGAAATCGGTGAAGGAGACCCGCTGCGTCGCGGATTCGAAACACCACACTTTAATGCCCATATCGCGCAGTTTGCGCACATAGCCCAAGCCGCCATGCGGAGTCGTCACCACGATGGTGCGTTCGCGAAATTCATCCGTGAAAACCGCCGGGAGACTTTTGTCGACGACCGTCCGCAACAGTCCGTCGAATACAAAGCGCCATGGACACCATTCCGCCTCCCCAGCCCGCCGCGCCGTGAGCCGTGGGTTATCCTTCAAAACCGTCAGCGCCCCGACGGCGATGCCGGGAAAGAGCCGACGCCAGCGGTGCACATCCGCCCGCGAAGCCTCATTCGTGATCCACTGCGAATCACCCGTGCGGCTCGCAATTTTTCCATCCAACGTAGCCGCCGACTTCGCAGCTAGCATCGGCCCACCCGAGGTGATCCAGTGGTTAAAAATGAGATTCAGATCCGTGCACTCGCCCGCGAGCACTCCAGCGATCACCTCAATCCCTGCCGCCCGCAGCACCTCGCATCCCTTGCCGTTATGCGCTGGATTCGGATCGGTCGCTCCGATCACCACGCGTTTGATTCCCGACGCGATAATCACATCGGTGCACGCACCCGTACGCCCCTGCGTCGAGCACGGCTCCATCGTCACATAGAGCGTCGCTCCAGGCTGCGGCGGTTTGCCGCGGGCCAGCAGAGCCAAACGCTCCGCGTGCGGCCCGCCATCCGGCGCCGTCGCCCCTTCCGCCACGACCTGTCCGTCCTCGACGATCAACGCCCCGACCATCGGATTCGGATGCGTCTTCCCCCACACGCCGCGCGCCAGGCCGAGCGCACGCCGCATCAAGACTTCGTGTTCAGCCGCGGACATAGGGGTTGGAAGCACGTTCATGGGCAACCGTCGTCTTAGGTCCGTGTCCGGGAAACACGACTGTCTTTTCCGGCAACGTGTAAATTTGACCGCGAATGGATTGCGCCAGCACCTCGAAATCTCCGCCCGGCAAATCCGACCGACCGACACTGCCGCTGAACAACGCGTCGCCTACGAACACCGAGCCCGTCGCCGCGAAATAGAACAACACGTTGCCGGGACAATGTCCGGGCACATGCCGCACCTCGACGTCACATCCGAGAGCGGTCAGCCGCTCGCCCTGCACGACCCAGTGGTCCACGTGCACCGGCTCGAGCCCCAGCTTCTCACCCATAAACCGCTCCATAATTTCCGGCGTCTCGATCAAGTTCCGATCCTCCCGATGCGCACGCACCTTGGCCCCGGTCGCCCGCACCACGGCCGCCCCACCCTGCGTGTGATCCCAGTGCCCATGCGTCAGCCACAGCTCGGTCAACGTGCATGTCTCCTTTTTTAAAATCGCCTCAACATCCGCCCAGACTTCCCCCGGCGCATCGATGAGCACGGCCTCGCCGCGTTCCGGCGCGGTCAGTAAGTAGGCATTGGTTTGGATCGCCCCGGCGGGCAGCACATAAAGATTCACGGTGCCAAGAGAGGGCGTTTTATCGGCCGCGCAACCGTGAAAATACCCAGCGCTTCCCCATCGATCGCGTATCCTCGCCCCTTAGCCAGAATTGCCCATCTGCGCGTTCCGAATGCTGAAACCCCGCCGATCCCGGTCGCACCACTCCGTCCCCTCCTCGGCCCGGGAGCACAAAACCCACTTGCGGTTCGGCGACTACGCGGCGGCACCGGCATGTTATCAGAAACGCGGGCCCGCGATGCTCTGCCAAACCGCCACATTGAGCGACGGTTTTTACGAGCTGCTCGCCGCGGCGAATCTCGACGCAGCAGCGCAGGAGAAAATCGCGCAACCGCGCCGGCAGCGCGGATTCAGGCGGGTCTTATTTCTTATTTTTGCCCGCTGGCTGATCGGTGCCGGAGTTGGCCCCGGGACGCGTCGAGGCAGGATCAGAGAGCAAGCGGGGTTCGTTGAAAACGGTTTCGCGATCACCCTGTTGCTGCATCCATGCGGTGAGCTGGGAACGCATTTCGCGGACACGGGCAGCGTGCGCCGGGAGCGCGGCGAGGTTGCGTTGCTCGTAGGGATCGGCGCGCAAGTCGTAGAGCTCGACAGCGGGACGCTCGTGATAGCGGCGAACCATGGCTGCGGCGGCCGGATCGGTCTGGGCCTTTTCAAACCACGAGAGCCAGTAGCGGCCACCATCGCGCGCGAGGGCTTTGTCGATGTGCGTCGTGTGGGCGAACTCGGGGTGCAGGTTCACAATGAGCTTCCATTCTGCGGTGCGGACGGAGCGGATCGGGTAAACGTTCATGCGTCCGTCGCCACTATGTGTGGTGTAGATCGTCTCGCGGTGGGCGGTTGCGTGACCGCGCAACACGGAGAGAAAAGAGCGGCCGTCGAGAGCGGGCGGAACGGTTCCCTCCGCAGCCTCAATCAACGTCGGGAGCAGATCGATCCACTGCACCATGGCAGCGGTGCGTGAGCCGGGCGCAATCACGCTCGGCCACGCGACAAGGAGCGGCACGCGGATGCCGGCATCGTAGAGATTCCACTTGCCGAAGGGCCACTGTGCGCCGTGGTCACTGGTATAAACGAAGAGCGTGCGCGACGCGTCGAGATGAGTGCGGGTCAGCGCGCGTAGTTCGCCGAGCTGGGTATCGGCTTTGGTGATATCCGTATAGTAACGGGCCCGGAAAGCACGGGTCTCCGGCGTGTCCATGTGCGCGGGCGGCAGGTTGATTTTCGTCGGGTCGTAGCCGTCGAGATCAGGCCAAGGCACATGCGGCTCATGCGTGCCGACGAAGAGACAGAGCGGTTTGGAGCGATCGCGCTCGGCAAGGAATTTACCAACAACGGCGGCGGCGTGGCTCGGAGCGGTGACGTCAAAACCATGGCGCGTGACGTCCTGGGGACCGTGAGCGACCTTGCCGAAGGCCGCGGTCTGGTAACCGAGGGCGCGGAGTTTTTCTGGGAGCGACGTGATATCGTCGCGTTTGTAGGTGTGGTTATTCTCGGCCCCGTTGCGGGCGGGCATCAGGCCGGTCAACATTGCGGAACGGCTCGGCGCACAGGCGGGCGACGCGATAAAGGCGTGCGTGAACACCAGGCCGTCGCCGGCAAGTTGCTGCATGTGGGGCGTGCGCACGTCGGTCGCGCCGTAGGGCGTGGCGTCAAGTTGGGCGTGATCGTCGGAGAGGAAGACGACGATGTCAGGGCGCGGCACGGGCGCCGCGCTCAGCGGCGCTTTAGCCGCGAGGCACAGGAAAAAACCGCACCACGCGAGCGGTGAAACGAAGGAGCGAGGGAACAGCAGGCGCATAGGAAAAACCCAAGGCAAGCGATCGACAGAGGTCGTTGGAACGGGAAACGGCGGGGGGAGGAATGCCGCGGTTACGATTTCTTTTTCGTCGCCCGGGGGCGGTAGGTCGCGCCGTTGTCGGCGGGGAGCGAGCGATGCCACGCGACGGCGGCGGCGGCGAGGCGGGCGGTCTCGGCGGGTTGAGACGCGGCGAGATTTCTCTTCTCCCCGGGATCGGCGTCGAGGTCGTAGAGCTGTGGGGCGGAACCGTCGTAGGTGCAGAGGAGTTTCCAGCGACCGTCCCGTACCGCGAGATCGGGGAGTTTTTCGTCGCCGGCGAAAGCCGCGCGGTCGGGGGGACGACGAAAAAAGAGCGGTCGGCTGCGCGAAGCTTCGGATCGGCCGAGCAACGTTTCGCGCATGGAAACACCATCGAAGGTCGTCCCGGCCGGAGCGGAGACGCCGGCAATCGCCAGCAGCGTCGGCGCCACATCGATCGTGGAAAAATGCGACGCGCGGTTGGCGGTGCCGGCTTTGAGCGTATTCGTGAAACCGGGACCCCAGACGACGAGAGGCGAACGGACGCCCCCTTCATAGAGCATGCCTTTGGAGCCCCGGAACTCACCCGCAGAACCGGCGCCGACTTCGGGCCCGTTGTCGGAGCAGACAAGAATCAGCGTGTTATCGCGCAACGCAGGATCAGAGCGGATCCGGTCGAAGAGTTTGCCCAGCTGTCGATCCATCGACTCGAGGACCGCGTGGTAGAGACCTCGCTTACCGTCGCGCCACTGCTCCACCGGCGGCCAAAATGGACTGTGCACGTCATCCGGCCAGAGATTCACGTAAAACGGTTTTTGGTCGCGCGCGGAAGCGTCGATGAACGCGAGCGCGGCATCGGCAAAGCCGGTCGTGATCTGGGAACGTTGCATCCAGGTCACCGGTTGGCCGAGACGCTCGGCGTCGGCCCAAATCCGCTCGGGCTTTTCATCGCCGGGCTTGAGGGTGAGCGGAAGGAGCTTGGGCCCCATGCCCTCGAAGTTCGTCAACGAGGCGTCGAAACCATAGGCCGTGATCGGCGGAGCATCGTCGACGTCGCGCTGGCCGCCCATGTGCCACTTGCCGAAATGGCCCGTGGCATAGCCGGCGTCGTGCAACATGCGTGCGAGCACCGGTGCCTTCGGATCGAGCCACTGGGCCATGCCGCGCGCGCTGTTCTCAGCTCGGTTGTTGAGGAAGGACGTGATGCGCCAGCGTTGTGGATACTGACCCGTCGAAAGGCCGACGCGCGAGGGCGAACAGATCGGCGAGGCGACGTAGAACTGCTCGAAGCGGAGGCCCTCGGCGGCGAGGCGATCAATCTGGGGCGTCATCGCGTCCTTGTTGCCGAAACAGGAAAAGTCGCCCCACCCCATGTCGTCGATGAGGATCATAATGAAATTGGGACGGCGCGCGGGAGCCGGCTCGGCGGCAGCAACCCAGAGAGTGCTGCTCAGGAGTAACCATACGGCGAAGAACGCGGAGAGAAACCGGAAGGGCGACTGCATGGGCTAAAGGAAGGATTCAGTTGGGGGACGCGGATTTTTTCTTTTTTCCGGCCTTGGGCGCGGGGGTGTCGCCCGGAGCGGCGGGCGGGCCGCCCACGATCCAATCTTTCGGAGGCACAAATCCGATGCGGCCTTCGGTGTAGGCGCTGACGCCGGATTTTTGCCACGTCCCGAACTCGCGCAGCCCGGCATGCAGGCGCGCGACGAGCTCGGGCTGTTGCGCGGCGAGGTCGGATTTTTCGGCGGGATCGGTGGCGAGGTCGTAGAGTTCGAGTGCGGGTTGGGTCGCCGGGCGATCCGGGAAAAAATCCCCGTGAGCGACCAACTTCCAGTTACGCAAATGCACGGAGGCATGGGCGTCGGCGCCTTGGTGCATGTAAGTAAACCACGGCCGTTCGGGCAACGGCGTGCCGCTGCGGAGGGCCGGAAGGAAATTGAGGCCGTCGACGTCTTTCGCGGCGGCAGCGCCAGCGGCGGCGAGCAAGGTAGGTAAAACGTCGATGTAGCCGATGCGTTGGTCGAAGCGTTTGCCGCCACTCACGCCACCGGCGGGCCAACGCATCGCGGCGCAGACCCGCGTGCCGCCTTCGTAGACGGTCAGCTTCGCGCCGCGATACGGGCCGTTGCTCGAGCCCACGTTGAGAATCCCGCCGTTGTCACTGAAGAAGAGCACCAACGTATCGGCAGCATCAGTACGCGCTTCAACGGCGACGAGGATCCGGCCGATGGCTTGATCCATCGAGTCGACCATCGCAGCGTAGGTGCGTCGATCGCCGGTCAACAGAGGGTACTTCTGGAGATCCTCCTCTTTGGCCTCGTAAGGCGCGTGCGGGGCGTTGAAGGGAAGGTAGAGGAGCCAGGGCTGCCCGACCGCAGCTTCGCGCACGAAGCGGGCTGCGGCGTTGCCGATCAGGTCGGTGGAGTAACCCGTCTCGCGCACCGTGCGGTCGTTGTCGTGCCAGTCGACTTCCCCGTCGCGCTCATGCGTGCCGTAGCTGATCGCACCGTTGTAGTGACCGTAAAAGCGCGTGAAACCGTTTGCCAACGGGAGGAACTCGCGTTGTGCGTGGCCGAGGTGCCATTTGCCCATAATAACGCGTTCGCCATAGCCGGCAGCGCCGAGCAATTCCGGCAGGGTGTTCTCGCTCGCAGGCAGACCATAACGCGACCACGGTGGAACGACCGCGCGCATGAGTCCAAAGCGGGCCGGCCAGCGCCCAGTGATGAGTCCGGCGCGCGTCGGCGAACACATCGGGCACACCCGAAAATCGGTCAGGTTTACCCCGGTCGCAGCTAGGCGGTCGAGATTCGGCGTGGCGATGACTTTGCCTCCATTGAAGCCGACGTCGGCAAAACCGAGATCATCGGCGACGATGATGAGAACATTGGGCTGGCCAGCCTCCGCGCCCACGACGGAGACGAGCGCGACGCCCAGCAAGAAAATGGCACCGAGGATAAAATGCATGGGGATGGGGTGGATCGAACGGAAAAATCAGAGTCTGACGAGCGCTATCTTCCCGGCGAAAGAACGCTGGCTACAACCGCGTAGTCCCCCATTTGACTGGTGTATTTCCACACCGGCGCCGGAGCCAAATGACCATCGTTTCGATTCTCGATGGGCGGAGCGGAGTCTCCACCGCGCTCAGCCACAAGCTATCGGGTCGGACCACCTCCCGCGAATGAAATATCGGAAACGGACCGATGCAGCGGGCCTCTCCGTCGCACCCGGCAAAGCGCACCACCGGCGCTTAGAACGTCGGCGTGAGCGTCACGTTCGTGCCCGGCGTTACGGAGAAATCTTCCCCCGTGCTCCAGCTCAGGTCGTTGACGAGAAACTTGAAGACGATGGGTCGCGCGGACTCGCCCAGCACACATTGCCATTCGCTGTTGCTCACACAGTTCATCAGGAGTCCTTGGTCCCAGCTCAGCCCCGCACCCTCGCCACGCACGTAGAGCGCGTTGCCGAAGCCAATGTCGATCTGTGCCGTGATCGTCGCCACGACGGCCTTGGCCGTCACGACTTTGACCGCCGGTGCCGCGGTGCGCGCGGCGGGCTTCTTCTTGGCCACGGGCTTGGCGGGCTTGAGAGCCGGCACAGCTTTACGAGCCGCGACGGCCACGTTCACCCTAGCAGGAGCAACCTTCGTCGCCGGGGCGGGCGACTTGGCGGCAGATTTGGAGGCATTCTTTTTCATTCCAGTGATGTTGTGATGAGAGATCGTACTGACCCAAATTAGAAGTCGAAATTAGCAAATGCCGGGCCAATGGGCCAGTAGGGTTTTGGGGAAGTTACCCGGTCGTAACACGCGGCGTCAAGAGGTGGGAGCAACCAAGCGTCTCCGCTGAAAAACGTCGTTTCACGCAAGTGCGAGCGGGCCTCATCGATTACTCGAAATGATCTCCTAATCCACGGTCGTCTTCCTCCGTCCTGCCGTGCACGTCAAAGGAGACGAAGTGGTGGACCGGAGCGGGATCAAACCGCTGACCTCGTCGTTGCGAACGACGCGCTCTATCAACTGAGCTACCGGCCCCATGGTTGTTTGGTATTGGGAAAACGCGGGACGCAAGTAAACACCAATTTTTCCGCCCGCAGTCGGGAACGCGGATAATTTCCGCCTGGACGCGCCGACCGATGTGCGCGCGTCCCCCGCTCACGAGCACGATCGCGCCATCCGCCAGAAATCTCCCGGGCGGCACGTCCTCTTTGCCCGGTTTCACCAGATAAATCTCAACGCGCTCGCCGATCATCAATTCCTGGCGCAACGACTTCGCGTGCAGGTTAAAGTTCAGCCGGGTCACTCCAGGCAACTCCGCCTCCTTCGCGAGAGGGGAGTCTGTCGTCAGCAGCTTCGCGCGGATCGATTGCGCGAGAAACACCCTCGTAGCCGGGGAATCGCCCGCACGCTGCTCACGAGCCCGGCCTCGCACACCCGCGCGATTCGTCCATTGGTCAGCACAGTCGTGTCCACGACAACGAGCGGCCCTTCCATGTCGTGCGACACGCCACGCGGCTTAAAGATGACGTAACAGGTAGACGATCAAGGGAGCCCCGATCATGACCACCATCAGGCAATAAAGCAGCCGTTGAACCCGGCGGGCGTTCGCTTTTTCAGCTTCGGTTGCATCCATTTCCGTCAGCGCACCAAGGGTGGCTGCGCATGACAACGTAATACGACCAGCCGCACGAATCCTTTCGCTCGTTGGAAATCTATTGGCGCCCGCTCCGCCTTGCTGATTGCCGCCGCCAGCAGCAAACACGACGCGGCCCCTCATAGTAACGCTCGATTCCGCCGCTCTTTTTTCAGTACAGCGCTGCTGCTCGCCGTTTACGCCTAAGCTCACCGGTGCACCGCGCGCCTCGGCGGGTGCGCTACCGCCGCCCCCGTTATCTCCTCGACGGCAGCCGCCCGCAGCAACGCCCGTTCCGTCTGGCTGATTCTCGCTCGCAACCCGGAGGGTCTCGCACCTTTTTAGGCGATGCGCGCTGGCGCCCCGCCCGCCGGTACCACCAAGCCGTCTGGACTGATAACGACTCCCGTTTGCTTAGCGCGTTTTGCTGGCACTCATTTTCCTGCACCATGAAACCAAAGAAAAACACCCTCCTTCAACACTGGCTCGTAAAATCCGAACCCGAAGCCTACGCGTGGATCGACCTCGTCCGCGATGGCCGCACCGCGTGGACCGGCGTCCGCAACTACCAAGCGCGTATCCATCTGAACACGATGCAGCCCGGTGACCGTGTGTTTTTCTACGAGAGCGTTACCACCAAAGCCGTCGTGGGTCTCACCGAGGTTACGCGCTCCGCGTTTGCCGACACCACCGCCGAGGAGCCCGGTTGGGTCGCTGTCGAACTCAAAGCCATCAGCGCGCTCGCTCGCCCCGTCACGCTCGCCCAAATCAAAGCCGAGCCGGCCCTCGCCAATATCGCCCTCCTCCGGCAAAGCCGCCTCTCCGTGCTCCCATTGAGTCACGAAGAATTTACGCTCATTGCCGCACTCGGTGCGTAGCAAACAACGTTCCGCCCACCACCGGGTGATCAGCCCTGCGGTCGCCAAACCACGTCCGGTTCAATTCGCGTCAGGCTCAATCACCACGCGAAATCCAATGTGCCCGGCGCGGTCGCTCTTTTCCACGGCCCCGACTTTCAGTATTTTCAAGGCCTCGGCCGAGTCCAAATAACTGCCTCCGGCCACGGGCGCCGTCGGCCCCAACGGCAGCGGCGGTTGCAGCCACTCAGCGAGATTTCCCACCACGTCGTAATACCCCGCCGGTGCGGGCGGTGACTTTCCCGTCTCCCGACTGCGTCCCCCGCTATTGTCCGCCGACCACGCGCCGGCCCCGCTCGCACTCCACACCCGGGCAAACTCCACCTCCGACGGCAATCGCACCCGCCGTCCGAGCACCCACGACAAGCGTTCGCAAAATTCCTGAGTCTCTAGCCAGCTGACCGAATCCACCGGCAACCCACGCCCCGCCTGGCGGCTGGGATTCACGTTCATCACCCGGTCGTAAAGCTCCTGCGCCACTTCCGTAGTGAGCATCTGGATTCGCGGCGTCCCCGGTAACGGAGCGAGCCGCGATAAAACCTGCTCCTGTAACGTATCCAAGTCGCGGATTCTCAGCGCGAGATAAGCCAGCTTCCGCTGCAAGGCCGGATCCGACGAGCGGCTCAGAGGATACTCGGCCGCCACCGTCTCCACTATCTTTAGCGCCACAGTTAGTTTCTCCGCTGCCGCCGAATTCTGCCGACGGCGCAGCGCCTCACTCAGCTCCCGGTCGATCATCGCCGCGCGTCCCAGCAGCAGCGTCGACAGCAGCGTCTGCCGCCGCACATCCAGATCCTCGGCGCGCGCCTCCGAGGTAAAGCGGCTCTTAGAAAATTTCGCGTTGATCTCCCGCTGCCCCGCCGCTGCGGCTGCGTAAGACGCCGCCGCTTCCTGGGCCCGCCCAGCCTTCGCAGCCGCGTCGCCGTCCCGCTCCCTCGCCGTCACCACCGACGCGAGTCCCGCCGCCCGCAGCGACGCCAATTCTCCATCGATCCTGTCGAGCGCCGCCACATCCGCGTACCGCGTCGCGGGGAAACGCTGGTTCAACTCCGCCTGCGATTTTCTCGCCTCCGAATAGGCGTTCTGTGCGTCCGCCCATTTCTCCTGCGCAATGGCGGAGCGCGCGAGCGTCAGGGCCGTCGCCACCGCCGCGCGCAACGGCTCCGCCTCGGCCCCGGAGACCTCCTGGGCGAGTCGCGACTCGCGCGCCACATCCTTCAGCTCATCCTTCGTCGCGTTCGCGTTAGCCTCCCGTTGCAGTCGCAGCGCCTCCTGCATGTTCTCCCTCGCCTCGGCGCCTCGCCCTGCCTGCTGCGCCGCTAGCGCCTCTTTTTCCAACACCTCACTCCGCGCGAGCGCCCCGCGCGAACGTTGCGAGCCCCGCTCTCCTTCCAAAGCCGCCAGCTTCGCCGCATGTTCGGTGCTCACCGTCGGCTCCAACCGCATGAGCTCGCGCTGCTTTTCGATCGCCCGGTTGAGCATCGCTGTCGCCGTTTCCGCCGGCACACCCGCCTCGAGCGCGCGCCGGTAATTTTTTTCTAACACGTCGGCTTCACCCGCCACGCGCCGCATGGCGGCTAGTCGGTCCACGGCTTCCTTCGATGGCGCCGCGAGTGGCTTCGTCGACTTTTCGGAGCCGAACGTGTGCCACCCCAACCAGCCCACCAGCGCGAACACAACCACACCCGCGATCGCCGGCCCCAGATAGGGCTCCGCGTCTTCGAGGCGGTCTTTCCACGTCGGTTTATAGGGCATTCCCGCGAGCAAAGGTTCGTGCGGATAAATTGCAACGCGTTGTCCATCGATAGTCACCGGACGCGTTCACCCGTTGAAGTGCTCGACACCGTCCAGCGATTTTGCGTTTTTTGCCAGACGTGTCCGCCATCACTCAGCTCACGATTCTCGCCCCCGGTCTTCTCGGGGGATCAGTTGCCCGCGCCGCGCGGGAGCGCGACGTCGCGCAACGCATCGTGCTGTGGACCCGCCGTCCGGAATCACGGCTCAAACTTCGCGCGCAACCGTGGTGCGACGCCGTCGCGGAGACCCCCGGCGATGCCGTCCGCCACGCCAGTCTCGTCGTGATCGCCGCACCCGTCGACCAGATCGTCCCCCTCACCCGTCAAATCGCCCCGGACCTTGCACCCGGGGCGCTCGTCACCGACGTCGGTAGCGTGAAAAACGAAATCTCCCGCCTCGGTCACGCCGCCCTCGCACCCCACGCCCACTTCGTCGGCGCGCACCCCATGGCCGGCTCCGAGAAAACCGGCTGGGAACACGGCACCGCAACCCTGTTCGAACACCGCACCTGTTTCGTCACTCCGCTCGTGGATACTGCCGCCCAAGCCACTGCCACCGTCGTCGAATTTTGGCACGCACTCGGCGCCGAGGTCGTGACGCTCGCGCCTGACCAACACGACGAAATCGTCGCGCATATCAGCCACCTGCCTCAAGTCATCGCGTCCAGTCTTTGCGGATTTCTCGCCACAAAAAATCCCGCGTGGCGCGACCACGCCGGCGGCGGCCTGCGCGACACCACGCGCATCGCCGGTAGCGACCCACAAATCTGGCGCGCGATCCTCGAGCAAAATCGCGACGAGATTCTCCGCGCCCTCAGCGGCTTCGAAGACGAGCTCCATGGCCTGCGCACCGCTCTCGCCAACCACGACTACGTCGAAGTCGCCGCCCGTATTTCGCGCGGCAAAGCCTATCGCGACCAATTCCGCCCACTGCCGTGACGACCGTCCTGCCCGACCATCTACCCATTCAGCCCTTCACGCGGCCCGCCCGAGGCACCGTCACTCTGCCGGGCTCGAAAAGCCTCACCAACCGCGCCCTCCTCCTCGCTGCCCTCTGCGACCGGCCCGTCACGCTGACGGGAGCGCTCTTTAGCGAAGACACGCATCTGATGGCCGCGGCCCTGCGGAAACTCGGCTTCACCATCACCGCCGAGGAGTCCGCGCATACGCTCCACGTCTCCGACCAGGCAAACGGGTTCCCCACCCACTCCGCACCCATCGACCTCTTCGTCGGCCTCGCCGGCACCGCCGCCCGTTTCCTCACCGCCCTCTGCGCTGCAGCGCCCGGCGGCAGCTATCGCCTCGATGGCGTGCCCCAGATGCGCAAGCGCCCGATGAAACCCCTCATCGACGCGCTCCGCACCCTCGGCTCCGATATCCGCTGCACGGGCGTCGAGGGTTTTTTCCCGATCGAAATCCACGCCCGCGGCCTCTGCGGTGGCCCCGTCTCCATCGACGCCAGCGAGAGCAGCCAACTCCTCTCCGCCCTCCTCATGGTCGCGCCCCACGCCGCCGCACCGATCGAAATCACCCTCGTGGGCGGTGTCCGCTGGCCTTTCGTCGCGATGACGATCAATCAAATGGCTCAGTTCGGTTTCGCGCAAAAACTCACGCGCACCGGCGATACCCTTGCGATTCCCGCGGGCCGCTACGCCCCGCCCGCCACCTACGCCATCGAACCCGATGCGACCGCCTCGAGCTATTTTACCGCCCTCCCACTCGCCGCAGGTGGGACCACCCACATCGCCAACTTACTCCCGCCCGCCCACGGCCTCCAGGGCGATTCCCAATTTCTCAACGTCCTCACGCGCCTCGGTGCCGAGGTCGCTCCCTTCAACGGCGACGTCGACATCACGGTTCGGCCCGGCTCCGTTCTTCGGGGCGTCACTCAGAATTTTTCCGAATTCTCCGACACCTTTCTCACGCTCGCCGCGCTCGCCCCGTTGCTCGCAGGCCCGACTACCATCACTGGGATCGCTCACTCGCGAAAACAAGAGACCGACCGTGTCGCCGGTATGGTCGCCGAACTTCGCAAACTTGGCCAAGACGTCCACGAGCACGAAGACCAAGACGGCCTCTCGATCACGCCCGACCTCGCCGAGCTCCGTCGTCGCTCCGCCGCGGCGCCCATCACAATCGAGACCTACGGCGACCACCGCTTCGCCATGAGCTTCGCCATTCTCGGCTGCCATGATCTCCATGGCGATAGCCGCCCCTGGCTTTCGATCCGCAATCCCGCCTGCTGCGGCAAAACATTTCCACACTTTTTTGAGTTGCTGGAAACACTGCGGAAAAACTCCCTCGCTCCGTGAACGCCCTGCCCGCCCACTTCCTCATCGTTGCCATCGACGGCGGCGCCGCCTCGGGAAAATCCTCCTCGTCGCGGCTGATCAGCGAGCGCTTCAACTTCCTCCACGTCGACACCGGCTCTTTTTATCGGGCCCTCACCGCCGGCTTACTGCGCGCCGGCGCCGCGCCGACCGACCTTGCGACCGTGCAGACGGCCTTGGCCGCCCTGCGACTGGGCACTGCTTTGAACGGCCGCTCCGCCCAAATGGAAATCTCCGGCCAACCCGTCGCCGAGGCCGAGATTCGCACGTCGGCTGTCAATGCCGCCGTCTCCCACTTCGCCGCGATCCCCGAACTCCGCGCCGCGCTCCTCGCCTACCAGCGCGGCCAGGCCGACGTCGCCCGCGCCCACGGCTTCTGCGGTCTCGTCATGGAAGGCCGCGATATCGGTTCTGTGATTTTCCCCGACGCCGATTTCCGCTTCTTCCTGCACGCCGATCCCGTCGAACGCGCTCGCCGCCGCGCCAACGAGGGCCAGCAAGATTCCATTGTCGAACGCGACCGCCTCGACTCCTCCCGAAAAACCGCCCCGCTAGCCTGCCCCGTCGGCGCGACCTCGATTGACACCACGCACATCGGCCTCGCCCAGGTCGTCGCCCTGATGGCCGCGGCCATCGCCACCAAACTCGCTGCTGCATGAGCCGCACTTTCCCTCAGGCGGAGATGCAGCCGATCTACGGTGTCTGCCACTACCTCTTCGGCGTGCTTCACGCCGTGTTCTTCCGTGGTGACGTCATCGGCGTGGAAAACCTGCCGACTTCCGGCGGTTTCCTCGTCGCCGCCAACCATACCAGTTTTCTCGATCCGCCTTTCATCGGTTGCCAGGTCCCACGCCAAATCGCGTACTTTGCCCGCAAGACACTTTGGAATAGCCGCTTCGCCTCGTGGTGGCTCGACTCGGTCGGTACCATCCCCGTCGACCGCGACGGCGGCCAAGACGTGAGCGCCATCAAGCGTGTCCTGAAAGCCATCAAGGAAAACCGGGGCCTCATCCTCTTCCCAGAGGGCACGCGTTCACTCGACGGCACCCTGCAAGCCGCCAAAGCCGGCGTCGGCCTCATCGCGTGCCGCACTCAAGTCCCCGTCGTGCCCGCGCGTATTTTCGGCTCCTTCGAAGCCTTCGGCAAGGGCGTGAAATTCCCTCGCCTCGGCACCCGCGTGACCATCGTCTTCGGTCGTCCGATTCTCCCCGCCGCCTACGACGATTCCAAGTCCGGCAAAGAGCGTTACCAGATCGCCAGCGAACGCATCATGGCGGAGATCTCCCGGCTCGCGCCCCCGCCCGTCACGGTCGTCTGAGGGTCGTCCCGTCAGCGCTGTGCAGGTGGCCGAGCCTGCTCACGGTCCGCCACCCACCGACGCTTCCGCGCCATCTTTGGGCAAGCCGTCCGTCGCATGGAGCGCAATCACGTTGAGCGGACTTCGGAGTTACTCATCTTCAAAAACTGGCGACGCCCGCGCGCAGGCCCTCGCCCACGAAGCCTCCGTATCCGGGAATGTCATACTGCGAATCAGCCGTCTCTCCGCGGGGGCTGCAGGTTCTCACCTCAGCCCGCTCGCCTTGCGCGCCCGGCCAATGACCTGTTCAGCCACCGCGCGAGCCCGCTGCGCACCATCGCGCAGCACCGCGTCCACGTGGTCGAGATTCGCCGCCAGCTCCGCGCGCCGCGCCCGCGCTGCCGCAAAATAATTCCAGTAGTGCTCGAACAGCGCCTTCTTCAAATCGCCGTAGCCCAGCCCGCCCACGCGCAGCCGATTTTCGGTGTCCGTCGCAACCTCGGCCGTGGCGAAAAATTTCAACAATTGGACCGCGAGATTCTTGTCCGCGTCCGGCTTCGGCTCCGCCGGCGTGCGTGAATCCATCACGATTCCCATAATTTTTTTCCGCAACACCTTCTCATCGCCAAAAATCTCGATCGTGTTGCCGTAGCTCTTGGACATTTTTTGCCCGTCGAGCCCGGGGATCACCGCCACCTCGTCGCGAATTTCCGACTCCGGCACGACGAGCGTTTCGCCGTAGGCTTCATTGAACTTGATCGCCATGTCGCGCGTCATTTCGACGTGCTGCTTCTGGTCGCGTCCCACCGGCACGCGATGCGTGTCGTAGAGCAAAATATCCGCCGCCATCAGCACCGGATACGCAAATAACCCAAAGTTCGGCGAAATCCCCTTCGCCGTCTTGTCCTTGTAGCTGTGCGCGCGCTCCATCAGCCCCATCGGCGCGAGGGTGCCCAGCATCCACATCAGTTCGCAAACCTCGGGCACATCACTTTGCCGCCAAAAAACACTCGCCCGCGGATCGAGCCCGCACGCGAGCCAGTCGAGCGCGATGCCGTGGGTATTCTTCCGCCGCTCCACAGCATCGGTCACCGTCGTCATCGAGTGGTAGTCCGCGATGAAATAGAAACAATCGCCGCGCACCTGCGCATCAATCGCCGGCCGCATTGCGCCAAAATAGTTCCCGATGTGGAGCGTGCCCGAAGGTGTGATACCGGTGAGTGTGCGCATGGAAAGAAACGTGCACTTCGGCGACGGACTTGCCGTGCGTCAATCCCGGCGCGGGATCAGTTTTATCGTCGGCCGCACATGAGCAATCATGGCAGGCGGCAGGTAACCCGAAAACGCCATGGCTGGCATCACCAGCGCGCGCGGTCCGAGGAGCGTACCGGGGTTCAACACCGCGTTGCAGCCGACCTCAGCCTTGTCACCCACGATCGCGCCGAATTTTTTCAGACCCGTCTCATACGTTGCCTCCGGAAGCCGCACCACAATCGGTTGCTGATCGAGTCGCAAATTCGAGCAGATCACCCCCGCCCCAAAGTGCGCGCCATTCCCAAGAATCGAATCACCCACGTAGCTGAAGTGCGGCACCTGCACGTGATCCATCAAGAGGCAGTTCTTAAATTCACACGCATTACCCAAGACACACCCTTCTCCTACAATCACGTTGCCCCGGATGTAAGCCCCCGGCCGGATCTGCGTGTTCGCCCCAATCCACACCGGACCGATAATCGTCGCATAAGCCGGCAGCTTCACCGTCGGGTGGATAAAGACGGGGCCCTCAATCTGCACCCCCGACGGCCGCTCCGGCGCCGCCCCCGCCGCGCTCAAATTCTGCGCTGCCAACGCCGCACCAATCTGTCCCAACCAATCCCATGGCAGTGCATCAACGGGAAAATGCCCCGCGAAGAGCGCGAGCGATCGTGGCAGGGCAAAAAAATCGGAGGCTTTCACGCTCCCAACCTGCACAGTTTACTCCCGCGTGGGAAGCGGGACTTCGCCGGCCTTCGCGCGAGACGAAAAAAAGGCCACCAGCTCTGCGCCGATG
>Ga0209550_10001326_pt1 | contig 23710 bp, 24 predicted proteins | sample LauGreSuBDMM15SN_2_FD_187567 | JGI IMG/M metagenome (GOLD analysis project Ga0209550, IMG submission 187567) | Freshwater lake microbial communities from Lake Michigan, USA - Su13.BD.MM15.SN (SPAdes) (version 5) | ecosystem: Environmental > Aquatic > Freshwater > Lake | place: Lake Michigan... | reverse complement strand
CATGCGAACATTCGCGATCAGTGCTTTGGTGGGTGCGGTGGCGGCCACCTTTGATGTGGCAGGTATCTTCCCCATGGTTTTGGGCCTGTTGGTGATCTTGATTGGCATTGGCTATTGGCGAAGCAGTTTCAGCAACCCTGGCATGACCACAGAGTTGGCCTTGTTCATGACTTGTTTGATCGGTGGCTTAGCGGTGACCCAACCCACATTGGCCGCCTTCAGCGGTTTGGGCTTGGCTGTTTTATTGGCCGCCAAAAAACAGATGCACGATTTTGCCCAACGCATCATGAGTGCCACAGAATGGAACGATGTGGTTTTGTTCACGGCCGTGATCCTGATTCTTTACCCATTGACCCCGGATGCTTATATGGGCCCATGGAGCGCCATCAATCCACACCACCTGGTGCGTTTTGTGGTGCTGATCATGGCTATAGGGGCCTTGGGGCATGTCAGCAGTCGCCTTTGGGGCGGAAACCATGGTTTGGCTTTGACGGGTTTTGCAGGTGGATTTGTTTCAAGTACCGCCACCGTGTTTGCGATGGGAAAACTTTCACGCGATATGCCTGCGCAAATACACGGTGCCGTGATGGGGTCTGTCTTGTCCAGCGTTTCCACCATCATTCAGCTCGTCATCTTGATCGAACTGATTCTGCCGCAGTTGATGGTTTGGGCGATTTGGCCTTTGTTGTCGGGGGTGCTGTGTGCCATCCTTTACGCGGGAGCCATGTGGTTGATCGCCGGTCCGGTATTGCCAGTGCAAGGGCCGTTGATTTCCTCCCACCTTTTCCAAAAGAAATCCACATTTATTTTGGTGAGCTTGGTGGCTGGTGTAATGCTTTTAGCAGCTGCCATGAATGAATCGCTGGGGCAAGAAGGCATCTTGATCACCTCCGCCATCACGGGCTTGGCCGATGCGCACGCCATCGTGGCCTCCATGGGGTCTATGGTTCAGTCCGGTCAGGTTTCGGTTGAGCAAGCTCGGTGGCCCATCATGGCAGCGTTGCTGAGCAATATGTTGTCCAAGTCGTGGGTGGCTTGGCATGCCGGAACACTCCCTTATTGCTTCAGAGTTATTCTGGGGCAATTTTTGGTGATGATTTGTATCGTGGTGACACTGTTTTTGACCACTGTTTGATCTCCGTTTCTATTTTGGCTTGCGGACATCTTCAAGTCATTTCAACATTGTTTGAGCCAGCGCAAGTTCAAATCATCTGATGGGGCCTATGGTCGGGTTTTATTCAATAGAGTCTTGTCATGAAAATTCTTGTCCCCACAGATGGTTCGGTATGTGCTTTGCGTGCTTTGGATTACGCGATCGATATGTCAAAGTCCATGGGCAACAGCGCCAGTATTTCTTTGCTTTCGGTTCATGACGACACGGGCTTAAAGCATGTCAGAAAACATTTTCCCAAGGGAACCATTGAAGATTACCTACATGACTTGAGTGTCAAAGAATTGAAGTCGTCTAAGTCCAAGTTGGAAAAATCAAGCTTGGATCATGAAGTGATCATCAAAACTGGCCATGTGGCTGGTGAAATTGTCAAGCTGGCCAAATCAGGTAAGTTTGACTTGATCGTGATGGGTGCCAAAGGGCGTTCTACATTCACCGATTTGTTGATTGGTTCAGTGGCCCAAAGGGTGCTTAGCGCCACCCAAGTACCTGTGACGTTGATCAAATAACCCTTCTCGTACAGCCACCACATATGTAATTAATCCTAAAGCAATCAAAATCAGAGAGGTTCTACAGATTTTCATGTTGCAACCGATGTACATGGTGCCTAACCGCAAGCTTGAATGAGCAATCCAGTTACCATGTCCACCATTGCAGCCATACAGACAAATGAAGATCAGCGCGTCAGCTTTGTTGAACCCGGCAATAGCCAAAAATCCACCTGTTAAAACTGGGTCTGTGGGTTTGCCCAAACCTGCTGTATCAGCTGTGACGGCTAAAAGCGCCATTTCCAGCACACAGTTGTCTAACCCACAACCCCAAGGGGCCCAAGGGGTCGCCGCTTGGGTGCCAGGTCGGCCAAATTTTGAAATGAGCGCCACCACTGGTTTGGTCAATAGCGAGGCCACTTCGGTGCCAATGACCTTGCAGTTGAAAAAAGGTGCTTCATATTCCTTCAGTGGGGGCTATCGTTTTTCATACACGGGAAAAGCCACACCGGCTGTCAGCATGACTGTCACTAACGCCCAAGGCAAAGTGGTCAGCTCCAGCAAAGGCAACGCCTTGAACTATGTGGCCAGTGCAGATGGTCAATTCACCGTCACCATGTCCATCACCCCTGCCAAAGGGTTTACCGCAAAATTCACCAGCTATCAACTCAATGCCAACCAGACATTGTCAAAGCTACCCGTCAGCAGTGGCGACAAGTATTTAGACGCTGTATTGGCTGGTGGGTCGAACTGGTGGCACGATGCAGGTGAGGTTGCCACACCAACTGCCACTGTGATCGCACCCAACGTGAAGCAAATTGCGGGTGCGCGCAGCACCATTTATTACGATTACCTGTCGGGGACTGAATCATTTCTTTCTGCAGCGGACAAAAAAGGTTTTGCACCCATTGCCGATACCCAAAAGGGGGCCATCACGTCGGCCTTCAGCTACCTTTCCAGTTTGGTCAATGTCACCTTTGAGCAGAATGCACAACTCGCCGATATCAAGTTTGGCAACAACGACCAGACCTCCAGTGCCGGTTATGCCAATTACCCATCCACCAATCCCAGCCGACCATCCATTTTGATGCTGGACAACAGCAACAACCCAGAAAATGCGGGCGCCAAATTGGCTGAGCAGGGCGGTTATGGCTGGTACACATTGGTTCACGAATTGGGCCACGCCATGGGGTTGAAGCACCCTGGTTCCTACAACGCTGGTGGAGGCTCAACACCAGGGCCTTATTTGCCCAAGTCATTGGATAACAGATCGACGTCCGTCATGTCGTACAACAACCCTGCAGCTTCAACCATCGTGAGTTTGACAGGCACAGCCACTGATACCTCCTACACACTGCGCACCAGCACGGCGGCATCGATACCCAGCACTTATCAAGCATTGGACATCGCAGCTTTGCAATATTTATATGGTGCCAATACCAACACGCAGACCGACAAGCTGGCAGTCAACGATGCGTACAGTAAATTTGAAACAGTGTGGGCGCCCAAAGGCGTTGAACTGAATGCAGCAGAAACCACGCGGTCTAACTTGTTTGACCTGCGCGGTGGAGGGTACAGCTCCATCTCTGTGCGCACCGAGGCTTCCAATTTGGCTAATTTCAAATCGCAATTGAAGTCCCAGGGCTTCAATGATGCCAAGGCCAATGTCGCGGCCAGTTCTGTCATGTCATCGCTGAAAGCCAAAAAAGCCGACGCCACCTTGTACAACGGTAAAAATACCTTGGCATTGAGCCATGGCAGCCAATACACAAAGGTGGCGGGCGGCAAGGAGGCAGACAAGTTTTATGCCGGCACATACAGCACCGAGCTCAATGGCGGAGATGGTGTGGATACTTTGTATCTGCAAGGCACTGTCAAAGATTGGGTGATCGACCGAGCTGCGGGCAGAGCTGCTGCCAAATCTGGCGGTGCAGTGATCACATTCAGCAGCATAGAAGCCATTGCCTTTTACAAGTCCACGGATGCATTGACTCACGCTTGATTCATTGGGCCAAGGAAATAGGCTGGGTTAAGGCCCTTTAAAATTTCCGGACTATATTGACGCTTTATCACTGTCTGTGCAAAGCAATACAGATCCGGAGCCAAAATTGATTTATTTTTCCGCATTACATGGGCATGGGCTGTGAGCCCTTGGTCTGCTGCTGCCTTGGGTGACCCCATCGCAAACATTGAAACCCCCGCCTTGTTGCTGGACTTGGATGCCTTTGAGCGCAACTTGCAACGCATGGTTGAGGCGTTGCAGGGCAGCAGCATGCGCTTGCGGGCGCATGCCAAAAGCCACAAGTGTCCAGAGATTGCACTTCGGCAAGTGGCGATGGGGGCAGTGGGTATTTGTTGCCAAAAAGTCAGTGAGGCAGCGGTTTTTGTCGATGCTGGCATCCAAGATGTCTTGGTGACCAATCAAATCGCCTCTTTGGCCAAAGCCCGTCGCTTGGCAAACTTGGCCCGCAAGGCGCGCATCGGTGTATTGGTGGACGATACCCAACAGGTGGTGTGGTTGCACCAGGCCGCGACCGATGCTGGCGTCTCCCTGGATGTTTATGTGGAGATCGATGTGGGCTCCGGCAGATGTGGGGTGGCCCCAGGGGAACAAGCTGTGGCCTTGGCTTTGGCGGTGGATCGTTCCTCATCCTTGCGTTTCTCTGGACTGCAGTGCTACCAAGGTGCGGCGCAACACATGCGGCAACCTGCGCAAAGGCAAGCGGCCATCGCGCAAGCGACTGAATGGGCGCGCATCACCCGCGATGCCATCGTTGCCAAAGGGGTGGCGTGTGACCGCATCACCGGTGCGGGCACCGGTACGTTTTGGCACGAGCGAGATTCAGGTGTTTTCAATGAAATTCAAGCGGGGTCCTACATTTTCATGGACCGCGACTACCGTGACAACCAAGCAGGCCCTGAGGATTGGGCGTTTGAACATGCCTTGTTTGTCCAGACCACTGTGATGAGCCAGACCCAGTTGGGCAAAGCCATTGTGGATGCGGGCCTCAAAGCATCCAGCGTGGACAGTGGGATGCCTGCGGTGTGGGAAAGGCCAGATTTGAACTTCGTCAAAGCATCCGACGAGCATGGGGTTTTGGAACTGACGCCTCAGTCCCAATTGGCATTGGGTGATGTGTTGTGGTTGGTGCCGGGGCACTGCGACCCGACCGTTAACCTTTATGATGAATTGATCGGTGTTCGCCATGGGCGTGTGGAGTCCATTTGGCCCATCAGCGCACGTGGCGCATTGTTATAAATTCGAGCGCCCCTGCCTATGGGTGGCCGCGACAAGCGCCCGGGTTGCATAAGAAGACGCTGACCAAACCAGGGAGACCCTCATGACGTATGACCCTATTGAGCTGAAACAGTTTGCCCAGTCTTTGTTGCAAGCCGCTGGCTTGCCGGATGACAAGGCCGCTTGTGTGGCAGAGGTTTTGCTGGAGGGTGATTTGCTGGGGCACACCACCCATGGCTTGGCTTTGTTATCGCCGTATTTGAACGAAATCCAGTCTGGCTCGATGCAAAAAAATGGTGATCCTTTGGTGATCAGTGACCACCCTGGCGCTTTGCTATGGGATGGGTGTCGCTTGCCTGGGCCCTGGCTGGTTCGCCAAGCCATGACCGTCGCCATGGCGCGGGCAAGGGTCAACGGAACTTGCACGGTGGTGATCAAGCGCAGTCACCACATCGCTTGCCTGGCCGCTTATCACCCTTGGGCCACGGAGCAAGGCTTGGTGATGATGCTTCATTCTTCGGATGCCAATACGGCCAGTGTGGCGCCATTTGGGGGGCTGGATCCTGTTTTTACCCCCAACCCCATTTCTGCGGGTTGGCCAACGTCTGGGCTGCCCGTGCTGGTGGACGTGTCCACCTCGGCCACGACCAACGGCATGACCAACCGCGTTCACAAAGAAGGGGGTCATTTGCCAGCGGAGTGGGTCATGGATGGCCATGGCCACAGCAGCCGTGACCCAGCGGTCTTGTTTCAAAAACCCGCTGGCACCATCTTGCCTTTGGGTGGCATGGATTCGGGCCACAAAGGTTATGGCTTGAGCTTGGTGGTCGAAGCCTTGACCGGCGGGCTGGCAGGCCATGGTCGGGCCGATCCGCCTGAAGGTTGGGGGGCAACGGTGTTCTTGCAAATTTTGGATCCACAGGCGTTTGGCGGGCTGGGGGCTTTTCAGCGACAAATGGACCATGTCAACAGCCTTTGCCATGCATCTCGGCCTGGCAAATCGGGACAAGGGGTTCGCTTGCCGGGTGAGCGCGGCCTGGGCCACAAGGCCTTGTCAGCGACCCAGGGTTTGCGGCTGCATCCCAGCATCATGCCGCTGTTGCAACCCTGGGCGGATCAATGGCAGATCGCCAGCCCATCTGCACTGTCTTGATGCTTTAGACCTGCTGTGGCGACACTGGCAGGCTTTTTATGGGGGTGGATGGTTGGCTTCTTCTTTGAATCCAGCGTAGCGCGTTTGGCGTTGCGACTGCACCAAGCGGCGTACGCGCCGCGCTGGGATGCCAATGTGGTGCAAGGTTTGGCTGGCCAGGCTCAGGCTGGCTTCGAAAATTTCAGGCACCACATCCCGCGCGCCGGCTTCACGCAAATGGTTCAGGTCATGGTCGTCTCGGGTGCGCACCACCACGGGCACCTCAGGTGCATGGGCCAGAACCAGTTCCAGCACCTTGAGGGCGGAAGGGGTGTCGTCGTAACTCACCACCACGGCAGATGCACGCGCCAGACCCGCAGACATCAAATGGGCCAACTGGGTGGCGTCTCCATACTCCACCCGGTGGCCAGCAAGCATGGCTGCGTGCACCAGATCCGGATGCAAATCAAGCGCAAGATAACCAATCTTCTCTGACTCCAGCAAGTTGCACAGGTTTTTACCGGTGCGGCCAAAACCGCAAATGATCACATGGTGATCGATGGTCATGGTGTGTTGGGCCAAGGCGGTGATGTTCAAAGATTGCGAGAGCCAATCGTCAGCGGCAAATCGGTACACGACCCGTTCTGCATATTGGATCAAGAAAGGTGTTGCCACCATGGACAACACCATCGCCGCTAGCACCGGGTTGGACCAAAGCGGATCGATCAGTCCGTTGCTCAAGCCCAGCGTCAGCAGAACGAATCCAAATTCACCCGCCTGTGCCAAATAAATGCCTGTCCGTGCCGCCACGCCGGTGGGTGCGCCGAAGCCATGGGCCAATACGGCCACCAGCAAAGCTTTGATGGCGATGGGGGCGATCGTCAGCACCAACACCCAGGCCCATTGTTGGTACAGCACTTGCCAATCGAGTTTCATCCCAATGGTGATGAAAAACAAGCCCAGCAGCACGTCATGGAAGGGTCGAATGTCATTTTCGATGCGGTGCTTGTAATCGGTCTCCGCGATCAACATGCCTGCCAAAAAGGCACCCATCGCCAACGACAGGCCCGCATGTTCGGTCACCCAAGACAGACCCAGGGTCATCAGCAAAATATTCAGCATGAACAGTTCATCGCTCTTGCGCTTGTCGATGGTTTGTAACCACCAGCGCATCAGCTTTTGACCGCCCCACAACAACAGCACCACCAAAACAGTGGCTTTGAGCATGGCCAAGGCCAGGATGCTCCACAAATTGCCTTCGCCCACTTGGCCCAGTGCGGGGATCAAAACCAGCAAAGGCACCACGGCCAGGTCTTGGAACAGCAATGCGCCCATCACCCGCTGGCCGTGTGGCGTTTCCAACTCGGCCCTGTCGGCCATCATTTTGACGACGATGGCGGTGCTCGACATCGCAAACGCGGCACCCAGCGCCAGGGCCCCTTGCCAACTCAAATCCCAGGGCAAGCCCATGTATTGCAGCAGCCACCACAGCAACGCATGTCCGGCCACAGCGCCCAGCAAAGTCACCATGACTTGGGCCATGCCAAAGCCAAAAACGAGTTTGCGCATGCCCATCAACTTGGGCAAATTGAACTCCAGTCCAATGACAAACATCAGGAAAACAACCCCAAACTCGGCCAGGTAGACCACGCCCTGGTCGTTGGTGAAATTTTCATTGAATGCATGTCCCAGCAGAATGCCTGCCAACAAATAGCCCAGCATGGCAGGCCAGTGCAACAGCCGGCACACCACCACGCTGGTGACGGCGGCCAGCAGATAGATCAAGGTGATGTCCAGCGCATTCATGTTTCAATACCAGAAGATTTACAAGCCAATTTGTTCACCCGCCCCCATGAGGGTGGCCACGCCCAAGGCCGCAAAAACCAGAGCGGCGGCGGCATGTACCCATTTCAATGAGAGTTTGGTGGACAGTTTGTCACCCAAAAAAACCGCGGGCACATCGGCAATCATCATGCCCAAGGTGGTGCCAGCCACGACCTTCCATGCATCCTGGTAATGCGCGGCCATGGCCACGGTGGCCACTTGTGTTTTGTCGCCCATTTCCGCCAGAAAGAAAGTGACCAAGGTGGCGCCAAATACACCGAAGCGGGTGGCAATCGAGGATTCTTCGTCATCAATTTTGTCAGGTATCAAGGTCCATGCAGCCATGGCCAAAAAGGAAATGCCCAGGACCCAACGCATGGTTTGGGGACTCAGGGTGGTGGTGATCCATGCACCCAGCGCACCGGCCAATCCATGGTTGACGATGGTGGCCAAAAAAATGCCCGCGATGATGGGCACAGGTCGTTTGAAGCGAGCCGCCAGCAAAAATGCCAGCAATTGGGTTTTGTCACCCATTTCTGCCAATGCCACCACACCAGTAGATACCCAAAAAGATTCCATGAACGAGCGAATTTCCTTGTGCAGGTACAAAGCTTGATTGTCCCGCATGACGCTGCAGCCATGCGGTTAAACTGATTTCACAACAATTTTTTCGGGAAATGGTTTTTATGCGCAACTTGAAATGTTTCTGGATGGGTGGCGTGCTGGCCTTTTGGGTCGGCTTGTTGGGGGCCCAAAATTACCCGTTACAACCGATCAAATTGATCCAGCCTTTTGCACCAGGTGCAGCCAGCGAGGTGGCCTTGCGCATCGTGGCCGAGCGATTGAGTGTGGCCCTGAAAACCACCGTGTTGATCGAAAACCGACCGGGTGCGGGGTCTACCTTGGGTGCCGATTCTGTGGCCAAGGCTTCCCCTGATGGGTACACATTGCTGGCCAGTTACAACTCATCGATTGCACCCGGCCCGTTGATGTACAGCAAAATTCCATACGATCCGATCAAAGATTTTCAGCACATTGCACTGATTGGGGTCTACCCCCAATACCTGATCGTGCGCGCAGACCATCCTGCCAAATCCATACAAGACTTCCTCACCACCGTGCGAACCAAACCGGGCACGGTCAATTACGCATCTGCCGGTGTGGGCACTTCTGGCTTTTTGGTGGCTGAATTGCTCAAGCAAACGCTGTCTTTGCAAATGACCCATATTCCCTACAAGGGCCCAGCACCAGCCATCGCCGATCTGTTGGGCGGGCGTCTGGACATGGTGCTCACCGCCAGTGCCACAGAACTGGTCAAGGCGGGCAAGGTTCGGGTGTTGGCCGTGACCAGTGAAAAGCGTGTGCCTTTGTACCCGGATATCCCCACCTTGGAGGAAATTGCGCCGGGTGTTCAAGCCGTGTCTTGGGTGGGAATTTCCGCGCCCGCGCAAACCCCCAAGGTGATCACCAGTCGTTTGGAAAAAGAAATTTTGGCCGTTCTCAATGCGCCCGATATGCAAGCGCGTTTGGCCGAGCCTGCCCTGGGCTTGTTCCCATTGACCCTGGGGGCAGATAAATTTTCTGAATTCATCCAAAAAGAAATGCGCACTTGGGCACCCGTCATCAAAGCGGGCAATATTCGCGTCGACTGAAAATTTAAGGGGCTGATATGTCTGAGATCGTGATTGTCACTGGGGGCAGCCGTGGCATTGGCGCGGCCACTGCCCGGTTGTTGGGCGCAAAAGGTTTTTCTGTCGTGGTCAACTACAGCAACTCACAGGCTGCGGCCCTGGAGGTGGTCGCCGATGTGGAGCGCGCCGGTGGACGGGCCATCGCTGTCAAAGGTGATGTGGGAACCGAAGCCGATGTGGTGCATTTGTTTGCTGAAACGCAACGGGTCTTTGGCACGCCCACAGGCTTGGTCAACAACGCCGGCATCGTGGGTTCGCGCAAGCGGCGCATTGAAGACATGGACGTGGCCACCATGACCGAGGTGATGCGCATCAATGTGATCGGTGCCTTGTTGTGCGCCCGTGAAGCGGCCAAATGCATGTCCACCCGCCATGGCGGTGGGGGTGGTGTGATTGTCAATGTCTCGTCCATTGGCGCCCTGACGGGTTCGCCATTTACCTTCATAGACTACGCTGCTTCCAAAGGCGCCATGGATACCTTCAATCAAGGCCTGGCCACCGAATTGGCGGCTTACGGTGTGCGCGTCAACGGCGTGCGTCCCGGTTTGATCGATACCGATATCCATGCTTCTGCGGGCATGGATGACAGGGTCAACAAGGTTGGGGCCAAGATGCCGGTCGGTCGTGCTGGCAGCGCGCTTGAAGTGGCCGAGGTGATTGCGTTTTTGCTCTCGCCCGCTTCGTCTTATGTGACCGGCAGCATGGTCAATGTGTCAGGTGGCGTGCGCTGAAGGCTTGGCGCAGACGGGGCCGCTTCAATACTTAGAGGTGTAAATTTTGTATCCACGCTTCATTTGCTGGCGACAGCCGGCAAATTGAATGCTGCGAAACATGCTGCCCACTTTGGTGACTTCCCAAGCGCCTGTGTCACTGCGCAGGGTTTGTGAATAGCCGCTTTGCGACTGTCCCGAATAACCGACCAGTTTGAGCAAGCGCACTTTTTCGTCTTTGCAATCGATCTCAATGAGCATCATCATCGATTGCGCGCCATACACATTGGGCGAAGGGTAGTTTTGTAGTACCCAGACGCGGCGATAGCCATTGACGGTTTCAACGTTCTCGGCATCCACAAAAAAACCAACCCCATCTTGAAAGCCCATGGAAGTCCAGGCCGCATGTGCAGGCACAGCCCCAAGCAGGACAGACAACAGCCAGAGGTGGGTGAAAAAGCGTTTGCACATGGCGAACAAAGCCTCAGGGCTGTTGAACCAGCTCAATTTTGTAGCCATCCGGGTCCACAACAAAGGCAATCACCCGGGTGCCGCCGGCCACGGGGCCTGGCTCTCGGGTGATTTTTCCTCCCTGCGCGCGGATGCGATCGCAGGTGGCATACACATCGCTGACCCCCAAGGCCAAATGGCCAAAGGCGGTGCCCACCTCATACTGGTGCACGCCATGGTTGTAGGTGAGTTCAATTTCGGCATGATCAGGGTTGCTGCCGTAGCCCACAAATGCCAATGAATACTTTTGTTCTGGTCGCTCTGTGGTGCGCAGTAGGGTCATGTCCAGCACCCTTGTATAGAAATCAATCGCGCGTTGCAAGTCTGTGACGCGCAGCATGGTGTGTAAAAGTCTCATCGGGATGTGCTTTCAGGCAGGTCAAAAATCAAACAGTTGCAAGTGGCATGGGCATACAGGCTGCCGTCAGGGCCAAACAACTGGCTTTGCGCGGTGGCCAATTGTCGGCCACAGTGCACCACGTGTGCCACGGCTTGAACCCGTTCCACACCCAAAGGTATCGACCTGACCAGCTGAAGGTTGAGCTGGGTGGTCGTATAACCCCGACCAGCAGGCAGCATGGTGTGCACGGCACAGCCCAGGGCCGAGTCCAAAATTGTGGCGTACCAGCCGCCATGGACCGTGCCCATGGGGTTCAAATGGGTGCTTTGGGGGCGGCCTTGAAAGATCACTTGACCCAGGCTGGCATGGACAATGCAAAAATTCAGTTGCATTGCCATGGACGCCGGTGGGGTGCGGCCCTCGAGCATGCCCGTGATGGCTTCCAGGCCAGTTTGCCCGTGCCAAATCTCCCCGGCTTGCAGCGCTGGTGGGTGCGTGTGGGCTCGGGCTTTTTCTTCCAGTTCGAGCCAATCTTGCAGTACCGCTTGGGCTGCTTGGGCGTCCAGTTTTTTCGTTTGTTGTGGGTTCATCATCGGGTCAATTCATCGTCCTTGGAACTGCGGCCGCCGCCGCTCTTGCATGGCCAGCCGCCCTTCAGCAAAATCGGCGCTGCCTTGGCTCATGGTCTCGCGCGCCTGAATGGCGTCTAAATCCAGGGTATTGAGGGCCACATCCATCAAGGATTGCTTGGTGGCTTGTACGGCCAGTGGTGCCATATTCAGCACTTGTTGCACCAATTGATGCAATTGCTCGTCAAATTGAGATTCGGTGACCAGGGCATGGAACAGGCCACAAGCTTGGAGTTGCTCAAAGGGCATGGACAAGCCCGTTAAAAAAGCCCGCTGGCTGAAGCTGAGCCCCATTTTTTGGACATAGCGTTGCAAACCACTGGCGTAGTAGTGCAATCCAATGGCGCAGGCGGGCATGCGCCACTCCAGGCCCTGTTGCGCCAGCACCAGGTCACAGGCCAGCACCACATCGGTGGCGCCCCCATACACGCTGCCGTTGAGCGCGCAAATGGTCACGGGGCGAAGCCGCGCCAGGGCATCGGGCACGGTTTGAAAAAAGTTGGGGGCCGATGCATCGTCATCCAAGCCGGCCATGTGATAGCCGGCACTGAACACGGGGCGCGGCATGTCTTGGGTGTGTGCACGCAGCACCACAACACGGATATCTGGGGTGGCGTTGATGGTCGCAAAGTGATCCATCAATGCGCTCAGGTCTTGGTTGTTCAAACTGTTGCGCAAGGCGGGCCGCTGCAAGGTGATGGTGGCCACGCCAGCCTGGAGGTGCAAGCTGGGGGCGTTATTCAAAGGGGCGCTGCTCATCACAGATCTGTCCAGGCCTGGCGAAAACGAAGGGCTTGTTGGTGCACCTCGGCGACCGCCATGCCGGGTTTGAACAGAGCAGAGCCAATGCCAAAACCGCTCGCGCCTGCGCTGCGATAGGCGGCCATGTTCTCGGGTTTGATGCCGCCAACCGGAAACAAGGCGGTGTGGGCTGGCAACACGGCGCACCATGCCTTGAGCACGGCCGGTTGCACCATTTCAGATGGAAAGACCTTGAGCCCATCTGCTTGGCTGCGCAAAGCGGCAAAGGCCTCCGAGGGGGTGGCCACCCCGGGCAGGGCGATCATTCCCAAACGCTTGGCCTCGGCCACGACCGAAGGGTCAAAGTGCGGGCTGACGATCAGTTGCCCACCGGCGGCATGGACATCTCGGACCTGTTGCGCATCCATCACCGTGCCCGCGCCGATCAAGCACGGGCCCAGGCGCGCACGCAGGGCCGCGATGCTGTGCAATGGTTTGGGCGAGTTCAAGGGCACTTCAATGATGCACCAGCCGGCATCGATCAAGGCCTGGCCGACCAACAGGGCTTGGTCAGGTTCGATGCCACGCAAAATGGCGATCAAGGGCAGTTGTGCCATGGCGCTGGGCAGGTCAAGGGTTTGGATCATGGGCTCATGCTACCAAGGGTGTGGTTGGTCGATTGGCTCGCCAGGTATTGCAATCCCTGCCAGGTGGCTTCATCGCCCATGGTTTGGCAACTCAGCCCCTGCAAGGCCAAAGCGCGTTGATAGCGCTTTTGCAGGGCAAGATTGGCCACCACCACCGGTGGCCCTGTCAGCAGATGGGCCTGGGCGCGCAGCTCTTCACCAATCAATAAACCCGACAGGTAGGCCAAGCCTTGCGAGGGGTTGAGGCGATCCATCAATGACAGGGTGCGTACGGAAAAAAGGGTGTGCAAAAGACTGGCACCGCTCAGCGCAAGCGTCACCCCTTGATCAAAAAAAGGTTCATCCACATCATCTGCCGGAGATCGGTCAGACTGTGGTGAGCTGAGCGTTCGCCCCAAAATAGAGTGCTGCTTCAGCAGCGAAAAGCATTCGCCGGTCATGAAGGTGTGAAAGCGCAAAACACATTGGTTTTCCACGGTCACCCATTTGCTGTGGGTGCCCGGCAGGATCACAGTGGCATCCGAGCGGCCCAACAGGTGCAAAGCCCCCAGCACCTGGGTTTCTTCTCCGCGCATCACATCGGGGGCATGGGGCAGTTCGCAAGAAATGCCTGGCACCAAAGCCACTTTGCGGTCTTGCACCCAGACCAAATGCTGGGTCAGGTTTTGCAAGGGGCTGGGGCAGGCCATATAGGGTGCCAGTTGCCAGCCTTGGGCGCTGCCAGCCATGCCGCAAATCAGGGTCAAGGCTTGGGGGTGAGCCATCCAATCGCCGCACAAAACGGCCAAAGCATCTGCAAACCCGTTTGGGAGAACTTGCAAAATACCTTGATCGCTGTGGCGCACCGCCGCAATCTGACCCTGGGAAATCAGCGCGGCACGCAGTGCACTGGTGCCCCAATCCACTGCAATCAAATGGGGGTGGTGAATGGTGTGGGTGGGGGGCATGTTCAGTCTCCCTTGCGCAGGGTTTTGCCAGCTGATGGTGTGGTCAATGGATCAACACAGTATAGAAGTGATGCCTTTTGAGGGTTTGCTCTCGGGGGCGTGGAGGGTCTGCCCTGAAATAATGCGCCACATGGGTCAGGGGCTTGAGCCGTGGATGCCGACAAGGAGACAGCATGAAAATTTTGATCACAGGTGGCGGCGGATTTTTGGGCGCTCGATTGGCCCGCACCTTATTGTCCAAAGGTCAATTGAATGGACAAACCATCAGTGCTTTGATGTTGGCCGATCAGCAAGCCCCGCCGCAGGATGTGCGGTCGCAGCCCAAGGTGCATGTGCGCACGGGCCCTTTGCTGGCGCAAGTGGATGAACTGGCGTCTTGGCAACCCGAAGCGGTTTTTCACTTGGCTTCAGCCGTGTCTGGAGAATGTGAAGATGATTTTGATTTGGGCTTGCGATCCAACATCGACTCCACCCGCGCACTGTTGGATGCATTTCGACATGCCAAGCACGCACCGCGCTTTGTATTCTCCAGTTCAGTCGCGGTGTATGGCCCCGATCCCGCGCACCATTGGCCGGGTGTGGTCAGTGATGAAACCTTGCCCACCCCACAGACTTCCTACGGCATCCACAAGCTCATTTGTGAGCATTTGGTCACCGACTACACGCGCAAGGGTTATATCGACGGGCGCAGTGCGCGCTTGATGACGGTCACCGTGCGTCCAGGGCGACCCAACGGTGCAGCGTCTTCTTTTTTCAGCGGCATCATCCGCGAACCTTTGGCCGGTGAGGCTTCCATTTGTCCCGTGGATGCCAGCGTATCGCACCCCGTGGCATCGCCTGGAAAAACCATTGAGGGTCTGATCGCGGTGTTTGAAGCCACGCGCGAGGCCTTTCAAGGGCGCACGGCCATGAACCTGCCCGGCTTGAATGTCACGGTGGCCCAGATGTTGGACGCGCTAGAGGCTGTGGCAGGGCCAGAGGTTCGCTCCCACGTGCGCTTTGAGCGCAATGAACAAATTGCAGGCATTGTGGCCAATTGGAGCCAGGGCGCCACGGCCCAGCGTGCCGCCCATTTGGGCTTGATGCCCGACCCGGATTTTCAAACCATCATCCGCCAGTACATGGCCGATTGTGAGTTGGCTGGCTTGGGTGCCAGCGCGCTCAAAGGTTTGCGGCGCTGAGCGCGTCAGTGGTTGTCACGCGGCACAAAGGCGCCGCGATGACCGCGCAAAAAGTCCAGGTCAGCCCCTTCGTCGGCTTGCAGCACGTGGTCGATGTAGAGCTTCCAGTAGCCTGAGTTGAGTCGGGGTTCAGGGGCTTTCCACAGGGCGCGGCGTTGTGCCAAGACGGCATCGCTCACATGCAGTTGCAGCAAGCGCTTGGGCACATCGAGTTCAATGGTGTCGCCGTTTTCCACCAAGGCCAATACGCCCCCGGCGGCGGCCTCAGGTGCTGTGTGGAGCACCACGGTGCCGTAGGCCGTGCCGCTCATGCGTGCATCGCTGATGCGCACCATATCGGTGATGCCTTTGCGCAAAATTTTCGGTGGCAAGGGCATGTTGCCCACCTCGGCCATCCCGGGGTAGCCTTTGGGGCCGCAGTTTTTCAACACCAAAATACAGTTTTCATCGACGTCCAGGTTTTCGTCGTCGATGCGCAGGTGAAAGTCCTCAATGTTTTCAAACACCACAGCTCGACCCTTGTGCACCAGCAAAGCGGGTGTTGCCGCACTGGGCTTGATCACCGCACCCCTGGGGGCCAGATTGCCCCGAAGCACCGCGATGCCTGCTTTGTCTTTGAAGGGCGATGAAAAGGGTTTGATCACCCGCGGGTCATGGTTTTGCGCACCAGCGATGTTTTCGGCCACGGTGTGGCCACTGGCTGTGAGCAGGTCTTTGTGCAGCAGGTGTTCGATTTCTTTCATCACCACAGGCAGTCCGCCGGCATAGCAAAAATCTTCCATCAAATGCTCGCCAGAAGGTTGCAAGTTGACCAAGCAGGGCAGGTCGCTGGCCAGGTGATCAAAGTCCTCCAGTGTGAGAGTCACACCGAGACGGCCGGCCATGGCAATCAAGTGGATCACCGCGTTGGTAGATCCGCCAATGGCTGCCAAGGTTTTGATGGCGTTTTCAAAGGCTTCGCGGGTCAGAATTTGAGAAATTTTGTGGTCGCTGTGAACCATTTCCACAATGCGCCGTCCAGCCATGCGGGCCAAGACATTGCGGCGCCCATCTACCGCTGGGTATGCGGCATTGCCCGGCAGGCCCAGGCCCAAGGCTTCAACCATGCTGGCCATGGTCGAGGCCGTTCCCATGGTCATGCAGTGACCATGGCTGCGGTGCATGCAGCTTTCGGCCTCAAGAAATTCGGCCAACTTCAAGGTGCCCGCGCGCACTTGCTCGCTCATGCTCCACACGCCTGTGCCCGAGCCCAACTCTTGACCGCGCCACTTGCCGTTGAGCATGGGCCCGCCACTGACCCCAATGGTGGGCAAGTCCGCACTGGCCGCACCCATGATGAGGGCGGGGGTGGTTTTGTCGCAGCCCATGAGCAGCACAACGCCGTCCATGGGGTTGCCTCGGATGCTTTCCTCTACGTCCATGCTGCTGAGGTTGCGGTACAGCATGGCGGTCGGGCGCAGCATCACTTCACCCAAGGACATCACAGGAAACTCCAACGGAAATCCACCCGCTTCATAAACCCCGATCTTGACTTGTTCGGCGATGGTTCTGAAGTGCGAGTTGCAGGGGGTCAATTCACTGAAGGTATTGCATATACCAATGACGGGACGACCATCGAATTGATCGTGGGGGATGCCCTTGCCCTTGAGCCAGCTGCGATAGGCAAACCCATCTCGGTCTTGGCGCCCAAACCATTGTTGGCTGCGCAGTTCTTCAGGTTTTTTGCGAGGTGTGGTGCTCATCTGGGTCTCCGTCGTGCTGGGTCATGGGGCATCGTTATCGTATGATGTTAGCTCGAAATCCACTCTGGAGTTATCCATGGACCACCCTGAAATTTTGTGCGTGTCAAAGCTTCCCCCGTTCTTGATGAGCGACTTGCAAGACCATTTTCAAATTCACGACCATGAGCACATCACCGATCCGGGGGCCTTGGGCCGGATTCGGGCCATCGTCGGTGGAGGCGAGTCCAAAATTGACAAGAAATTGCTCAGCTTGTTTCCCGCAGTGGAAATGGTTTCGATTTTTGGGGTGGGTTATGACGGCGTAGACATCCCCACCATCCAAGAGCGCGGTATCCGCGTGACCCATACGCCTGGGGTTTTGAACGACGATGTGGCGGATTTGGCGCTGGGTCTCATGCTGTCGGTGGCCCGTCGCATTCCACAAGCGCACCAATTTGTGCGCGCTGGTGATTGGGTGGACGGGCCCTTTCCCCTGGCTCGCAAGTTGACCGGTGCCCGATTGGGCTTGGTGGGCATTGGGCGCATTGGGCAAGCGATTGCCAAACGCGCAGCCGCTTTTGACATGAGCATTGCTTACACGGCGCGCCATGAGCGTCCAGATCTGCCTTTCGTCTATTGGCCCAGTCCCAAAGACTTGGCGGCGCAGGTGGACTTTCTGGTGGCCATCACACCTGGAGGCGATGGCACGCGGGGCTTGATCAATGCCGAGGTGTTGGCCGCCCTGGGGCCTAAGGGGTTTTTGATCAACGTGGCCCGGGGGTCTGTGGTGGACCAGCCGGCACTGATCCAGGCACTCAAATCCAAATCCATCGCCGGCGCTGGTTTGGATGTTTACATCGATGAGCCCAGGGTGGTGCCTGAGTTGCGGGCTTTGGAGAATGTGGTTCTCACACCCCACATGGCCAGCGGCACCCTGGAAACGCGGCGTGCCATGGCCAATTTGGCATTGGGGAATTTGCAAGCACATTTCGCAAATCAGCCCTTGCTCACGCCCATCCCAGAGTGCCCACCCCCTCGGGAATAAGCGCAAACCCGTTCAGGGTTTTCAGGGGTGTATGCGGCCAGTCAATGGTCATACGATAGGCGTCCTATGCACAAATTGCGCTTGATTTCGCCCACGCGGATCCCTGTCAAAAATGCCCACGCCAGCACGGTAGAAGTGCTGGGGAAAAGCATTGTGGCGGGTCAATACCCGGTGGGCACGAGTTTGCCGCCCGAGCCACAGTTGTGTGAAAACTTTGGGGTCAGCAGAACCGTGGTCCGCGAGTCCATCAAATCTCTGGTGGCCAAAGGTTTGATCGTCACGGGGCCGAAATTAGGAACCCGTGTTTTGCCTGAAGATCAATGGAATTGGTTTGACCCCGATGTGGTGTCTTGGCTTTCGCAAAAGCGCTTGAGTGCCGATTTTTTGCGTGATTTGCAGGAGTTGCGGCGCATTGTGGAGCCCGCTGCCATCCGTTTGGCGGCAGATCGCGCGACACCGCAAGCTTTGTCCTCCATCGAAATTGCTTTTTCAGGTATGAAAAATGCGGTCGAAAACGGTGGGGACTACGTCACGCATGACCTGCGCTTTCACCAAGGTTTGTTGCAGGCTTCTGGCAACCGTTTATTGGTGCAAATGAGCAAGGTTTTGGGTGCACTGCTGCGCACGAGTTTTGAAATTTCCACCGCGAAAAAAAATGGCCCTGCCCAATCCTTGTCCATGCACAGAGACGTATTGGATGCCGTGATCGCGCGTGACCCAAATCGGGCCGAAGCGGCCATACTGCGATTGATTGATGGCGCCAAGCAAGACATTGAGTCGGTCTTGTCTTCTCGCCGTCGCATCCCCAACATTGGGCGCCCAGCTTCACCCTTGCGGGCCCTTTGATTTCCACCACTTCCATACAAAAGGAGACAAACCATGAGAATGAAAAAAATGTGGACCGTGGCCATGGTGGCCGCCGGCATGTTGGCGGCAGCGCCCGCCATGTCACAAGAAAAACTCAATGTATTTTGGGTCAAGGGTTTTTACAAGGCAGAAGATGATGCTTTGTACGCGGCCATCAAAAAGTTTGAGGCCAAGTACAAAAATGTCAAAGTCGAACTGTCCCAGTACCCCATTCAAGACATGATTCCCAAAACCGTTGCGGCTTTGGACTCAGGCACACCGCCGGACGTGGCCTATGCCGACGTTTACGACTTTCAAGTGACTGCTTCGTGGGCCTATGACGGCAAGCTCGAGGACATCAGCAGCGTGATCAACCCTATCCGTGCCCGTTTCGCTGGCAACACCATTGAAACCACGTTCTTGCTCAATAACAAAGAAAATAAACGCGCTTATTACGCCTTCCCCATCAAACAGCAGACCATGCACATCCAATATTGGGCTGACATGTTGAGTGATGCGGGCTTCAAGGACACTGACATTCCCACCAATTGGAAAGACTACTGGGAATTTTGGTGCAGCAAGGTTCAAGTGGCGCACCGACAAAAAACGGGTCAACGCAGTTTTGGTATCGGACATCCCATGGGCGTTGATTCCAGCGACTCCTTCTTTTCCTTTTTGACCTTTATGGATGCGCACAACGTCAAACTGGTCAGTGACTCGGGCAAGCTGCTGGTTGACGACCCTGACGTTCGCAAGGGGCTGATCGCTGCCATGACCGACTACACCGCTTTGTATGGCCGCGGTTGTACGCCACCATCATCGACCAGCTGGAAGGACCCGGACAACAACGTTGCGTTTCACAACAAGACAACGGTGATGACCCACAATGCCACCATCTCCATTGCGGCCAAATGGTTGGACGACATGAACAACGCGGCGCTCACGCCTGAGCAGCGCGCTACGGCCAGCAAAAACTACAAAGAGCTGGTGAAAACTGCGGGCTTCCCCAACAAACCCGATGGCTCCAAAATGGTCTATCGTGCAGCTGTCAAAACTGGCGTGATCTTTAAAGATGCCAAAAACAAGGCGCGCGCCAAGGACTTTGTGGCTTTCTTGTTGCAAGAAGAAAACCTGACGCCTTATGTCGAAGGCTCTTTGGGTCGCTGGTTCCCCGTGACCAAAGTGGGGCAACAAAGTAAATTCTGGCAAGAAGACGTCCATCGCAAAGCGGTGTACACCCAGTTCATGAATGGCACCAGTCCATTCGAGTTCACGAAAAACTTCCGCTTCACACAGCTCAACAACGAAAACGTGTGGGCCAAGGCGATGAACCGGGTGCAGAACGAAAAGGTACCGGTCGAGAAAGCCGTGGATGAGATGATTGACCGCATCAAGGCCGTGGCCCGCTGATGACTTGACGACGAAAAACGGGGCCCAATTCAAACTTGGGCCCCGTCTTTTTGGTTCAACCGCGCTATGTCTGACTCCCTTGCATTGACACCTGCTGCTCCCTCCACACTCACCCAATGGGAGCGTGCTGGCAGATGGATGTTGGTGCCTTACTTATTGATTTTTTTCCTGTTTGTGCTTTATCCCGTTTGCTATGGGCTGTGGTTGGCACGCCACCCGGAAAGTTATGTCAAGCTGTTTGACGACCCTATATTTTTCCGTACCGCGGTGAACACCTTGGTTTTTTTGGTGGTGGCCATCAATGTAAAGATGGCCATGGCCATGGTTTTATCGGGTTTCTTTTTGAACAAAAGGTGGTGGATCAAGGGCTTGTCTTTGTTGTTCATCTTGCCCTGGGCCCTGCCGTCGATACCCACCATTTTGTCGGTGCGGTTCATGCTCAACCCCGAGTGGGGTGTGATCAACACGCAAATTTTCCAACTCACCGGTTTAGATGGCCCCAATTGGCTCAATGACACCACGTTGGCAATGACTTTCGCCATGCTCATGCACATCTGGAAATCCTTGCCCTTTTGGACCTTGATCTTGCTGGCGGGTCGCATGTCCATTCCGGCCGAGCAATACGAGGCCGCCTCGGTGGACGGAGCGAGCTCTTGGCAAAAATTCAGGTTCATCACTTGGCCATCGATGCAGACCTTGTACTTGACTTCCACGATTTTGTCGATGATTTGGACTTTGGGTGACTTCAATTCGGTGTATTTGCTGACCGGCGGCGGACCAGCGGATTTGACCCACGTGCTGGCCACCTTGGGTATTCGCTATTTGCGATTGGACCAAGTGGACTTGGCCATGGCCTCGATCGTGGTGGCGCTGCCGCTGGTCTTGCCATTGGTGTTTTTCATGATGAAGCGCTTGTCCAAATGAAGGTCTATCCATGAAGCCCTGGACTTGGCGCAGCACCCTGACCGAGGCCAAACTGCTGCTGATCGGTATCCCCTTGTTTTTGTGGACGATGATCCCGGTTTATCACTTGGTTTTGTTTTCTATTTCGCCACGGGACTCGGCCACTTCGGGTCGGCTTTGGCCCAAAGAACCCACCCTGCAAAACTTTAACTTTGTGTTTTATCAAAAGCATTTTTACCTGGATTATTTTTGGATCCAGTTGGGTAACTCGGTGTTGATTGCAACGGCGGTGGCTTTTTTGACCTTGGTGATTTCTACCTTTGCTGCTTTCGCCATCAGTCGATTGCGCGTCAATGGTGGCAGGACTGTGCTGAACATGGCTTTGTTCACCTATTTCATACCAGCAGCTTTTTTGGCCGTGCCGATGTACAAAACCATGGGTATTTACGGCTTGCTCAACAGCCAGTGGGCTTTGATTTTGGCCATGGTCACCATTGCCTCGCCGTATTGCATCTGGGTTCTCAAACAAGCCTCTGACAAGTTGCCTTATGAGCTCGATGAGGCCGCCCGCATGGATGGCGCGTCCCCCATGCAATTGTTCCGCTTGGTTTATTTGCCCCTGATGGTGCCGTCTTTGGTGGCGGTGGGTACCTATTCTTTGCTGTTGGCTTGGAATGAATACCTGTACGCTTTTTTGCTGCTGTCGCGCGACGACACCGTGACCTTGGCCGTGGCATTGGGTAATTTTTTATCCGCCGATGATTCGCCCTGGGAGTTGCTGATGGCCACGGGCTTGGTGTATGCCTTGCCACCAGCGGCTATTTATTACACCTTTAAGCGCTACATGGTTTCGGGCCTGACCGCAGGCGCCGTTAAATCCTGAAAGAAACGACATGGCCAATATTTCTTTTCGCGATATCAAAAAATCGTTTGGCGCGGTCGATGTCATTCATGGCATCAGCTTTGATATCCATGATGGTGAGTTCGTGGTGTTGGTGGGGCCATCGGGTTGCGGTAAATCCACTTTGTTGCGCATGCTGGCTGGCTTGGAAGACATCACAGCAGGTGAAATTTGCATCGATGACCGGGTGATCAACGACTTGGACTCCAAGGACCGCGACATTGCCATGGTGTTTCAAAGTTACGCTTTGTATCCCCACATGACGGTGTATGACAACATGGCGTTCAGCTTGAAGCTGCGCAAAGCCCCCGAAACCTTGATTCGGGAGCGGGTGCTCAATGCCGCCAAAATCCTCAGCCTCGATAGCCTGCTGCAACGCCAACCGCGTGAGTTGTCTGGCGGACAACGCCAGCGTGTGGCCATGGGCCGAGCCATTGTGCGCGACCCCAAGGTGTTTTTATTCGACGAGCCCTTGTCGAATCTGGATGCCAAGTTGAGGGTGGCCATGCGTGCCGAGATCAAGGCCTTGCATCAACGGCTCAAAACCACAACGGTTTATGTGACGCACGACCAAATTGAGGCCATGACCATGGCAGACCGCATCGTGGTCATGCATGACGGCATCATTGAGCAAATCGGCACGCCACTGGAATTATTCGACCATCCGTGCAATTTGTTCGTGGCTCAGTTCATTGGGTCACCGGCCATGAATGTCCTCCCCGGGGTGGCTGTGCACGATCAAGGCCAGTGGGGGGTGTTGGTGGATGGGCAACGTTGGCCTGTGCCGGAATTGGCCGGTTTGAAGGCTGGGCAAGCGGTTCATTATGGGTTTCGACCCACCGATTTAAAGTTGTCCGTCAACGGCGATGGTGTGCAAGCTGAGGTTACCTTGGTCGAACCCACGGGTTCAGAGACTGAGCTCATGTTGCGCTGTGGTGATCGGAGCTTGGTGATGGTGATCCATGGCCGCACATCGGTTCAAAACGGTGACCAAGTCCATTTATCCATGGATGCAGCGCGCGCCCATGTGTTTGACAGCACCAGCGAGCAGCGCATTGCCTGAGTCAACCATGGTGGTGGTGGTCATGGGTGTGAGCGGTTGTGGCAAGACCACCATCGCATCTTCTTTGGCCCAATCCTTGGGCTGGGCCTTCATCGAGGGGGATGTTTTTCACCCGCCCGAAAATGTTCAGCGCATGGCACATGGCATCGCTCTCACGGATGCCGATCGTGCATTGTGGTTAGAGCGCTTGGCCCTGGAGCTCAAAGATCAGTCACGCATCAATGCGGGTGTGGTGCTGGCTTGCTCCGCCCTGAAAAAAACCTATCGGGACGTGTTGAGGCGAGGTTGGCCGGATGCGCTGTTTTTGTATTTGCATGGCAGCGCTGAATTGATTGGTCAACGCTTGTCAGCGCGCAAAGACCATTACATGCCCAGCAGTTTGTTGCAAAGCCAATTTGAAGCGCTGGAGCCGCCAGGGCACACAGAGCGCGCTTGGCGGTATGGCATTGATCAATCGCCTCAGGACATAGTGGACGACGTGCTCAAGCGCATGGGCAATGACACGACGCAATGCGTTTGACCAAAAGCCCCACATAAGCGTGCATGCCTGGCAGGTTCCGTGATGTTTCAGC
>Ga0209550_10001325_pt1 | contig 23716 bp, 22 predicted proteins | sample LauGreSuBDMM15SN_2_FD_187567 | JGI IMG/M metagenome (GOLD analysis project Ga0209550, IMG submission 187567) | Freshwater lake microbial communities from Lake Michigan, USA - Su13.BD.MM15.SN (SPAdes) (version 5) | ecosystem: Environmental > Aquatic > Freshwater > Lake | place: Lake Michigan... | reverse complement strand
GGTCGATCCTGTCAAACCAGTAGGACCTGTCAAACCAGTAGTACCTGTTGAACCGGTAGTTCCAGTGGACCCTGTAACACCAGTGTATCCAGTTGCTCCAATTGAACCTGTAGGACCAGTCGAGCCAGTAAAACCAGTCGACCCTGTAGGACCTGTCGACCCTGTTCTCCCAGTATATCCAGTTACACCAGTAGCTCCAATAGTGCCTGTTGATCCTGTTTCGCCAGTCATTCCAGTCGACCCTGTTCTACCGGTATATCCTGTAGCGCCTATTGTTCCGGTAGTACCAGTTGATCCAGTCATGCCGGTATATCCAGTCACACCAGTTGATCCAGTCACGCCGGTATATCCAGTCACACCAGTTGAGCCAGTCAAGCCAGTTGTTCCTGTCATCCCGGTTGGACCAGTTAAGCCGGTTGGTCCAGTCATTCCCATTGGCCCTGTCCAGCCGGTCGTTCCTGTCATGCCTATTGAACCAGTCATTCCAGTGTAGCCTGTCATCCCAGTTGAACCAGTACTGCCAGTTGAGCCTGTGAAACCAGTATAACCAGTCATACCAGTCCATCCTGTCATACCTATTGGACCGGTCATGCCTATCGGACCGGTCATGCCTATCGGACCGGTCATGCCAGTATATCCTGTTGTACCGATTGTTCCTGTAGAACCAGTGGATCCAGTCAAACCAGTATAACCAGTTACACCAGTAGAACCAGTTACACCAGTAGAACCAGTTTGTCCCGTCACTCCAGTAGATCCCGTCACTCCAGTGGATCCAGTCACTCCAGTGGATCCAGTCACTCCAGTGGATCCAGTTGTACCCGTAGAACCGGTTCTTCCAGTATACCCGGTTACACCAGTTGAACCAGTTCTTCCAGTGTACCCGGTTACACCAGTATATCCAGTGACACCAATGGATCCAGTCGAACCAGTGTCACCAGTTGAGCCTGTAGAACCAGTACCTAAAGGCCCTGTTGGACCAGTATCACCAGTATCACCAGTATCACCAGTCTGTCCAGTTTTACCAAAACCAGTTGGACCAGTAAATCCTGTTACACCGGTTGGTCCCGTTCTTCCAGTTGGTCCTGTTCTTCCGGTTGAACCTGTACTTCCAGAGGATCCTGTACTTCCACTGGCCCCTGTATACCCAAATGGTCCTGTATTTCCAGTGGCCCCAGTAAGTCCTGTAAATCCTGTATTACCTGTATATCCAATAGGTCCTGTATACCCATATGGCCCTGTTGTGCCAGTGTCGCCAGTAGCACCAGTATCACCCATATCACCTTTTGTACCTTTCAAACCAGTGGGTCCTGTACAACCGGTTACACCAGTATCTCCTGTTGATCCTGTACATCCGGTATCACCCGTGCTTCCAATGGAACCAGTGCTTCCAGTATCCCCAGTGTTTCCGGTTGAGCCAGTACTTCCAGTATATCCAGTGTTTCCGGTTGAGCCAGTACTTCCAGTTGATCCTGTAGTTCCAGTTGTACCTGTTCTTCCAATAGAACCAGTACTTCCAGTTGATCCCGTAGTTCCAGTTGTACCTGTTCTTCCAGTATATCCGGTATAGCCAGTATATCCGGTATAGCCAGTGTAACCAATTGGACCCATTTCACCAATAGAACCAGTAGGACCTATACCAAAAGCACCAGTGGGTCCAAAATCTCCCGTACATCCAGTATAGCCAGTATAACCTATACTTCCAGTAAACCCAGTTGGTCCTGTACCCCTGGACCCAGTTGGTCCTTCAAATCCAGTAGGGCCAGTGTAACCAATATTACCAATGGAACCGGTAGGACCTGTACCAAATGCACCAGTGGGTCCTATATCTCCAGTAGCTCCGGTAGTACCATTTTCAAAATAGTTAAATATAATATTCTTTACCAAACAACCTTCTTTAAAAAGATCAAAACGAGGACCATGAGATGCATAAGGGTAAATATTAGCAGTGGAAAAAACAGATACATTATTTTGATACACAGTAAATAAACTATGATCCAAAACGAATAAAAAGGTATCAGTTTCAGGTATGTAATTCGTTGTATTAATAACTACATTGTTTACTAATATTTCGTATTTATGGATATTCGCTTCAAAAATAAAACGCAATTTATAGACAAAATTATTGTTCTTGGCCATTCCAATAGAAGATCCAGGCGCATTAACCGGTGCTCTAAAATGTAAATAACATTTATCAAACGTTTCTTCCGTGAATGTTGTACTGATTCCATCCGTTACATTCAATATGCTATTGGGCGTTGGAAAAGATACATTCGTACTAGACGAAGTTAATGTAAAATTAGCGGGACCGCCTATTCCAGTATAACCAGTAGCACCTACTGACCCTGTAGGACCAGACGGACCAGTATGACCTGTTCCTTCTTTTCCTTCCGGACCTCTAATTTGACCGATATTGACCCATCCCTGATCAATAGAAAACCAGCCACCAGATATGTCAGTTTTCGAAATATACAAATCCTGATCAATTATATAGGCATCCCCAATACTAACCGATGTTAACGTTAACAATTCCGATGAAATAGTAAGCGCACCTCGAATTTTGATAGTTCCTATATTGATGCCTCCAATTTGAGTATTTGCTGGTAATTTCAAGGCGTTTCCATCTGATTTTATTTCAACACCATCTAAACTAATCGTACTACCAGAGGTTATGATATCAGTCACATATAGTCGATTGAACCATTTGTTAGAAGAACCTAAACTAACACCTTTTCGTAAGTTAATAATTTTTCCAGCAGCATCATACGATTTTGCGTCCTCAAAAGGAATAATGTCTCTATAAACAAACCCCCCAAACGTGCCGGTTGGTCCAGTCACACCAGTTGGACCAGTACTTCCGGTTTTTCCAACCGCTCCCGTAAATCCAGTGTCTCCTTTTTTACCTTTGTCACCTTTATCTCCTTTTTCACCCTGTGGTCCTGTTAAATCTTCTTCACAAAATTCTTTTTTAATAATCATATTCTTACAGTCACCGTTATACTGAAGTGTTACATTGGAATTGCTACCCCCAATCATATATTTTTTAGGACACGACATGAATACAATATATATTTATTCAATATAAAAAATAGTGATATTTGGCTAAAAGTTATATGGAAAACTATTTGTATAATATAACAAGAGTGAATGAATGAACTAGATTTAGATATAGATAATTATGGTATTCCAGAATTAGAACGGTTTTTCCGCATAGATACCTCTGTGTTTTATGATGCTGCTGATGTAGAATTAAAAGAAGCGGAAATCAGAAATATTCTTTTGTCTTCCGGCCATATTGACAAAAAGGTAAAACGTGACTTAATCATGTTCTTAGAAAAAGCCAAACAAATGCTCATGGATAATATAGCCAAAAAAGAAACAACAACAGCTAAACATCAAAAACAAATTCTACCTCCACCTCCAATTCCATCCCGCGAAGAAACTATTATCCATACTTCACAGAAACAAGTGATGTATACCCAAGATACGTCCTATGTACCAGGTATAGTCAATCCCATCGATAGAAGGACGTTGTCTCGTTGTATTTCCATTGATACACGATTCCGACAAAATCCTTATCAGATATCGAGTTCCGATTTCACGCTCACCATACCGAATAAAATCAATAAAGTAGTGTCGATTCAATGCAATTCGTTTGAAATAGTCTCCAGAGGAATTCCGAATATTTCCTCCTCGCTAGGCAATAATTATTTGTACGTTTCCATTACCACAATAGATGATCAAGAATGTAACAAAATTTTTATATTACCTACAGGACATTATAATCAAACACTGCTGATGGAAACGTTGAATGATCTATTTTCCAAACAACAACATAGTCCTTTTTTATTTTTGGAAATGATCCCAGATCCGTTAAATTCCGGTAAAGTGATTCTGTATATCAATGAAGAAAAATCGGAATACAGTGAACAAATTAAATTAATATCCTTAGATTTTACACTCAATCAGTATGGCGAAAAAGATAAAACCAATGATTTTGTCTCAAAAATAGGTAGATTACTAGGATTTACAAAGCATAAATATCATGGACATAAATCCTATATATCCGAAACGATCATGAATCCATATTTATGTATCCCGTATTTTTACTTGGCCTTGGAAGATTTTCAAAACAGATCCTCTCATAGTTTTGAGCCAGCCTATAGCAATATCAGTACACCTCAATCGATTATAGCGCGTATTATACCTCAAAAAGTAAAAGAAGAAGAAGACGCAATTATACAGTCCTTGAAAATTATATCTATTCCACGGAAATATTTTGGACCGGTGGATTTGAATCGGTTTCAAATACGTTTACTCGATTTATATGGACAAACCATTGATATGAATTATAATGATTATAGCTTCTGTTTATTGATGGAAACCATATATGAAAATTAATATCGTTACAATTTTTATATACCAATATAAAAAGGGAAACAAATGGAAAATGTATCATCTAGTGACTATATATCGGTGAAAAAAAGAAAAGAAATAGCCAACTATTTTCAAGAATCTAGTTCCAGTAATTACACGGAAAATAAACAATATATTACTTTACAAACTACATTCAGTTTAGATAACTTGGGTGAATATCAAACCCAAGAACGTTTTTCGCTAGCATTGCCATCTTGTGATCTAGCTGTTTTAAAACCGAATTTAGTGAAAGAAAAACGATTTGTACCTATGTATGTCAGTCGTAGAATCAATTGTGATGTCTACATCAAAAAGAAACCGATAAAACCGATTTGCTGGAAATGTCCACTTAAAAAATGCCAAATTTGCGCTTTTTGTGATATTTGCTCTTTTTGTGGAACCGATAATGATTGCGCTATATGCGATCAACTCCGATATCATGAAAATACTGGACTTTTTTATATGAATTCCAAATAAGAAAAAATAGTTTGATTCCAAAATAGAATAAATAATATTCTGGGTTTTACCATAAATGACTACTATTGTAACTGCTTTTATCACCGATATAAATAACATTGATTTTAGAAGCTATGATACCTATATCGAATATGGCAAAAAACTCCTAGAAATAGATGTACCGTCTGTATGCTTCTTAGAAAGACATATTTACGAACAGTATTTTGTATCTTGTTTAAAGGACTTTCCACAAACGTACTTTTTTATGTTTGAAAAAACAGATAATTATTTGTATCAGTATATCCATGAAGTCACAGAATATCATTTACATACAAACAACCCGAAAAAAGATACAATCGATTATATGTTTTTACAATGTCATAAAACCGAATTTCTGAGACAAGTTGCGCAAATAAATCCATTCCAAACAACTAATTTCGCGTGGATCGATTTTGGAATCTTCCATATGATTAAAAACGACGATGATTTGAAAAGAGGTATTTTACATCTATCGACCAAATCGTATTCGTCCATAAGAATAGCCAGTTGTGTAGACTTGAATAAGGTATGTGTGAGTGATGTATACAAAAACGTGGTATGGTACTTTGCAGGATCTGTGATTGGTGGACATAGAGACGCTTTGATAGAATACGCGGAAATCATGAAACAAAAATGCATATCGATTATTCAAGAAAAACACCATATTATGTGGGAAATCAATATATGGTATTTATTATACAAAGATCATATTCACTTATTCGAGCCCTATCATGCTGATCACAACTTGAGTGTACTGTTGTATTATTGATTTTTGATAGTTATATAAACATTTAAGTCTTGTTTATATAAATGAACACTCCTAGTGATGAACAACAGAATATCATAAATATATTGAAAAAGGGCGGGAATGTTATCGTAGATGCCTGCGCTGGTTCGGGAAAATCCACCACTATTTTATCATCCGCATTAGCATTACCGGATACACCATTTTTACAAATTACCTACAATAAAACATTGAGACATGAAGTACAAGATAAAGTGAACGAATTGAAAATCAAAAATTTAATAGTACATACCTATCATAGTTTGGCGTATAATTACTATCACCATGATGGTCAAATGGACAATGGAATACGCCGGATTATTCGAGAAAATGTACCTCCGATTCACAAATTACCAAAATGTTCGATTATCGTGATTGACGAAGCGCAAGATATGACGAAATTATATTACTTATTGTTATTGAAATTTATTCGAGATTCCGGTGTAACATTCCAAATTCTGATCATGGGTGATAAAATGCAGGGTATATATGATTTCAAAGGATCAGATATCCGATTTTTGACATTAGGACAAGAATGTTGGCAATGTCACCCGAAACTTTTGCAAAAACAGTTCACGCATTGTACATTAAATACTTCGTACCGTATCACGATTCCTATGGCGAAATTTGTCAATAACGTATTATTAAACGAAAATAGATTACTTGCCGTCAAAGAGGGTGCACCGGTATGCTATTTCCGCAGAGATCATTATGCCATTGTGAAAATAGTTGTTGCCCAAATAGAATATATACTTACAATAGGGGGTACATATGACGAGATTTATATCCTTTCAGGATCGATCAAAGGGAAACTGATCAAAGTATTAGAAAATATGTTAGTGGAGAAAAATATTCCTTGCTACTTATCCACGATGGAAAATCAAGATCAATTGGATAAACGGATCATCCAAAATAAAGTCGTATTTTCAACCTTCCATTCCGTAAAAGGCCGTCAAAGAAAATACGTGTTTGTCATTGGATTCGATGATTCGTATTTCAAGTTCTATGCTAGAACACTTCCAAAAGATAAATGCCCCAATACATTATATGTGGGAACTACCAGAGCATTAGATCGTTTGTATGTATTCGAAAAGTGCGGACATGAAACAGATCAACCTTTATCGTTTTTGAAAATGAGTCATTCTACTATGATGAAACCAGAAATAGATTACATTCAGTTTCATGGGGCAAGTATGGGATTGAAAATAATAGAACCTGAAAATCCATTGAAAAAACAATATCGACATAATATTTCCATCACCGATTTGATCAAATTTTTATCGGAAACAACAATGGATATAATTTCTCCTATTATTGATCGTGTCTTTATAAAATTAGATTCGAATACTTTACAGCCATTAGAAGACCAAAAGACGGATATCGTGTTTGACGAAATCGAGATACAAGGAATAAAAGAAACAAAGAGTGGTCACTTTGAAGACGTGAGTGATATCAACGGAATAGTCTTACCGATGCTCTTTTATGATTATTTACAGAAAGGACAACAGAACTGTATCCTTCAAAAACTAGTAAAACTAGCCATGGTCGATGTTCCAGCGGAGAAACATAAATTTTTGCACTTTATGGTGGAAAACATGCCTTCGCAATGTGACAGTATTTCTGATTATCTTTTTTTAGCGAACTTATGCAATTCGGTGCAAGAAAAATTGTACTCCAAGTTAAAACAAATTGGTCCTCATGAATACGACTGGTTAGATGAAACGGTAGTAAATCAATGTATTCAACAATTGGATAAAGTAGTGGGAAATCAATGTAGAACTCAATCCTGGTGTGCGGAAACATCAATTATTACGCAAAGTTCCGATATCGAACATCATTTTATCGACCAGTTTGTATCGAATCTCATGCCCAATGAAAATATATTGTACAGAATAGCAGCAAGAGTAGATCTAATGACAGAAGATTCCATTTGGGAATGGAAGTGTACATCCAACCTAACCATAGATCATAAAATACAATTGATATTGTATATGTGGATTTGGAAAATGTCTTTGAATCCTTCTGAAAGTGAGACAAATCATAAGAATGGGTATCTGTTTAATATCAAAACGGGGGAATTATTACAATTAAATGCTTCTATGGATGATTTAAATATCATAGTTTCAGAAATCATAAGAGACAAAAATAAAAATACGGTTGTAAAAACAGACGACGAATTTCTCCATATGATTTTACAAGATCAAAAAGAATTTTTACTTCAAAAAAAGGATGAGTAAAAAACTAGCGAAACGCGTTTTTTAGAATCGATATTACTTCTTCATATTCTTCATGACAATTTCCAATTAACGGTGGACCTGCGTCTAAAAACTCATCGTTACAATATAATACAAATATACTACAAGTGGATGTTTCTTTTAGTTTTATACTTTTCGTTTCATGAGAATGACGAATCAATAGAAAATAGATACCTGCTATATTGTTGGATAAGACTCTGTTTTTAAATTCATTTTTTCTATAAAAGAAGCCGAAGAACATCTATGACCAAATGATATTACTTTATACATATAATGGTATATGTATAAAATAAAAACATAAAAACAACACAATTCTAAATCATCGTATTCTCACAAAATTAGGGTTGTATAACAAAGCCGACAAAAGTCGTAATTGTTTTGTAGCTTTCTCTTTGCTAGTACATTTCGAAAATACTCTGGGATTTTTCTTATTCTTTCTGCGTACACTATAACACTTTTTACTGCGGATATATACTTTTTCATAAGGTAATCGATCACTTGTTTTATTTTTTCTTCTGATGGCTTCTAGTCTTTTTTGTTGTCTTACTTTTCTCGCGTTCCGTACGGACTTTGCTCTTGTTTTTTTTTTCGCCTTTTTTCTTGTTTTATTAGCGGGCATGTATATACCTTATCATCCTAAAAAATACCAAGTGTAATAAGCTGATCGTAATCTTTCTTTTGCTTCTTTTTCACTCTTCAAAAAAATGGATAAACTCTTGACACGATACAAACGTGCAAAATACCCAATACACATCAAAGTAAATAATAGAATACATACATACAAAGGTTTACTAAATTGGAAAATATAGGATGCAAGGAATGTATATAGTATCGTGTGTAGTAAAATACTAAATATCACATCTTTACTGAAAAGTCGATTATAAGGGGTTTTCGGATCAGTCGTTTCATAGAATACTCTTTCAAGCCACTCCATACTATATAGTACCTATTTTTATTAATGGTTCAAGTTCCGTAAATATCCCAAACTATTTTTGGAAACCATATAAATAAAAATAAGCAAAATACTATAAGTTCTAATGGACGAAGAATATACTTTGTTCGTAAAAAATAAACGACTATATGAATTTTATTCCAGTAATCCGAATCTAAACTTTGAGGCGATGAATTTATTATTCATGGGATTTATTGAACAACTAAATAGTGATTTGACGAAAACCTTGCAAAATACGATACAGAATGAAATTTTACAATCCATGCGAAAACTACAAGGAGATATCGTTTATATGAATCAGAATGTAACCAATCAAAATAATGCAATCATCGTGAAATTTCATGATATCAACAAAGAATTTTTGGATAACATGAAACTCATGATAGAAAACTCCATGAATAATAACTCTGATAAATTAAGTGTCAATCTAGATAAAACAACCGATGTATTTGTCTCAAAATTAAATTCTATTCTCCCCATGAATAATGATATGTTAAACAAAGAGTTTAAGAATTTGATGAAAGAATCCCAAGATCATATTAGTGAATTATTGAAATCCCAAAACCCCAATAAAGTGGAAGAATATTTAAAAACAATGGACCAACGACTGAAATTTGCACAAGAACCGATCATACAATATATGAAGTTGAATAATGAACAGATAAAGACACAGTATAATAGTATTCGTGATACAACCTTAGTATCGCAAGCAAGTCAAGATAAAATATTCAACGAATTAAACGAGTTTTTAAACAAATGCAAATCGTCATCCAGTCTCAAAGGACAATACTCGGAAAATATTTTAGAATCTATCTTGAATAAACTATATCCTATGGGATCTGTAATACATACATCTAGTTTAAAAGCAACAGGCGATTTCATATTAAGACGCAATAATAAAAAACAAGTATTGATTGAAAATAAAAATTACGAAGGCAATGTTAGTAATGATGAAGTAAAGAAGTTTTTAAGAGATATCCGTGAACAAAATTGCAATGGATTATTTTTGTCTCATTTTTCTGGGATTGTCAACAAACCCAATTATTTTATTGAAATACATGATGGGAATGTACTCGTGTATTTACACAATGTAGAATATGATCCTGAAAAAATACGAACCGGAATCGATATTATGGATCATTTGTCGGATAAATTAAAAGATTTTTATTTGAATGAAAATAATGGGTTTACAATAGACAAGGAAATACTAGACGGAATTAATGCGGAATATCAATCCTTTTTGACAAACAAAGAATCCATGATAACGACTGTACGAGATTTCCAAAAGAAAATGGTGTCTCAAATAGAAGAATTAAAAATGCCCGACTTGCATAATTATTTATGTGGTAAATATGCTTGTCAAATAAATGATTTTGTATGTGAAGTATGTGGAGAATCCTTTGCGAAAAAGAATGCATTGGCCAGTCATAGCAAAAAACATAAAAATAAATAGTGCAATTCATATAAACTTATTATGATCATAATGTTAGTCAAGATTATGATCATAGAAGACCGATATGTGAATACTAGTCGAGAAACAAGTCGATGGTTAACGTGTTCTTCTTTTCTTTTTGTATTTCCTGCGTTCTATGCGTATACTATCGAGTTGTATTCGTATTCTGCCTTGTTAGTGTTCACTTCATTGGTATCAGCCAATTTTTGGAGGAAGCCAGATTATTCATGGAGAAGAGATCTTGACTTGGTAGTTGCCAAAATTTCGTTTGTAGTATTTACTACAAAAGGGGCTATTCATGCTCGTTATACTCCTTATGTAATTACAGGTTTCAGTAGTTTCATGGTATTATGTTATTGTTATTATTTATCCGAAAAACATCTACAAATGAAACATGACTACTGGTACAAATATCATTTGCTATTTCATGCTATTATGACATACGAATTGTTCATTATTTTACAGAGTATGAGTTGGTCCAAGATGTCCTTGTGTTGATTTATCTGGTCTAAAAGACCAGATATTTCGGTGAGCGAAGCGAACCTATTACTCCATTTTCATGGTATGCAATATATCAATCAGATCATCATCTTTTTTCACTAGGTTTCGTACATCGTCTTCTTGAATCATAAAATAAGGTAGCATATTAGGAGGCAATTCCGTTTTAAACGTTTTACGGTCTTTGTTTTTATTAATAAGGTCATGTCTATATATATAAAAGTCATTCGTGTTTAAAAATGTATTGCCTCGCATCATCATATAAAATATTACAATTTGATGCAAAAAATGACTGAATATTTTATATCGGTTTTCATCGATAAATGGTAAAATTGGACCATAGTTTATAGTAGGATATGTAAATAGACAATCCTGCATATTCTTATTGGTTTCAATATTCATGGGTTTAGCCAGGGCTTTCAACAATGGTTTATCCCAGATTTCGGTTGACTCTAGTTGCGATACTAGTTGTTTTATTTCTGCGGATTTATCGTTCTCAAATAAAATCTTGATATGGTCGAGATATTTAGGTTTATACTTCAAGGGGAGAATCCATTTGGTAAAGTCGACCATCTTATACTTTTTGATACAAGTAATACCTCCAATATCTCCTAAATAAATTTTGTAATGATGATCCACTTTACTATAGAGAATATTTTCGGGTTTAAGATCACTATATAAAAAACCATGTTCTAATAAATCAATCAAACCGTCTAGTACATCATTGTATATCTGCTTTATCTGCACAACCGTTAATTTATTTCGATTGATCAATAACTCCAGAGTATCATGTTTACAATGCATAATTTGAAAGAGACAATCATTGGAAATAACATAATAAGAGGGTACAACATAACTCGGATATCCACCGGTTTGTAATAAATACGTTATACCTACTTCCTCTAAATATTGATCTAATGCAAAAAACTTTTTTAAAGCATAGTGATCATTTCCATGTTTGAATTTATAAACGTGTCCACGTGCTCCAGAACCCAATAGGATTTGATCATCTTGACCTTCTACCTGTTCGAATTTTTTTCCGTTTACAATAAATGTTTGTATTTTACCTTGGGGATCACATACTATACAATTTTTAGATTCGTCACATTTTGTAAAATTCATGGATTTTTTAATACTAGATTGACGAAAGTTACTTGTTATATTTTTACGTGTTCTACTTCTGAGTGGTGTTCTAGATTTTGTCTTTTTCGTATTATGATATTTTTTGGTAATGGACATATACTATATATATTGATTATATATAAATGAAAGCCATTGTATGCATGAATCCCATGAACGGTATTGGATTGAATAATACTATACCGTTTCATTATACTGTGTATAACCATTATTTTGAAGATATTACTATCGGAAAAGGAAATAACGCGGTCGTAATGGGTTATAATACATTCAAAATGCTAGGATGTAAACCATTGCCAAATAGACGAAATTATATAATTACCAAGAATCCAAGATTGTTATCATTACAACATCCTGTGGATGCAATTTTTGAATCGAATATTGAAAATATAATCATGTTAGAATCTATTTTTGATGAAGTATTTGTGATTGGAGGCGAAACGATATTCAAACTTTTCGAACCATATTACAAATATATATTGATCACTGTAGTAGATACATATCCCATAGTAGACACTTTTTTCAATGTTAATTACAGTACATTTGATAAACACTTGATAAAAGAAATATACGAAAATAATTCATTGCTCTACTTTTTCATGTATAATAGACCAAAAATAAAAAATTGATATTCTATACATAATTTTATAATTATGTATAGAAGGAATTTATACATAACTAGCTCCTATATGACAAATGGAACACAGGAATCGAAATATGATTATCATGGCGAAAGAACTAACAAGAGACGAAAAGATTATGGTACTAGAAACAAAATATAAACCGATATTGGATAAAATGGATTTTGAATCCAGAAATACCATTTTACGTAAAATGATTAGGCGCATGAAACTAAATGACTGGTTCAACTTACTACAAGAAAAAGCATCCTCAAACACAAATTATTCGTTCTGAAAGAAAACAATAAATAAGAAAACGAAAAATAGAATAGATATAAAACCAACAGCGGCAGTAAACATATCAAAAGAACTTTTCATTACTTTATTACTCGTTACATAATAAATAGAAAGTGGAAATAAAACAACAATAAATGTATACACACAAAAAAGGAAAAAATCCCAGGGAGTGAATGGTATAGTTGGTATCAATAGTATCAATAGAATCATACATATGATACCAGTAAATAAAAACAGTATGTACATTATAATATTACTCTATTTTTAATTTTCTAAATTTTCCAAATAACTAAATATATACAGATTCATAATTGTGTAGTTTCTCTTCCCACATATAATGTTTTTCACATCCACTGTAAATTCCATAGGAATCACATGGACTTCTGAAACATTTCTTACCATTTGGCAGTATATAAGAACAAATATAAGTATAGGTCCCATTCCCTTTTTTCTTTTTATTGGCCATCCAACAAAGATGGGCATCATCAAAATCAATAGATACTTCTAATTCTTCCTTTTTAACTTTTGGAAGAATTGGCTCAGGTTCTTTTTTGATTTTTCGAACAGGACTAGAAACTGATGCTGGTTTTGTTTCAGGATCTGGATCTGGATCTGGATCTGTTTCTGTTTCTGTTTCTAAGTTTGTGCAACAGGTGCTAGATTTGGTACATTTGTTAGATATTCTTTTTGAATCTGATGGAAGTTCTAGAAACTTGGTAGTTTTGGTAACTTCTGAACGAAGAATCATACTTTTCGTGAATTTTCTCCTTTTGGTTGGTGTAAGTTCCATAAAAGGAGTGTGGAATGTAGACTGAGAGCGGAGAATCATTCTGAAACGTGTAAATACCATACAACTTTTTTTAATAAAATGAAAACGATGTACTTTTTATACGATCAATTTTTTAGAAAATAAAAAATTATTTACGGATTTGTCCAAACGTCATGCAATTTTTACAGATTATTTTACATTCTAATATTGCACACACAATAGAGCAACACGCCAATATGCAAGGTACTTCATCATCAGGAGGTAAAGAACAAGAACAAACGAGACACATAAAATGACATTGTTGTTTACAACAAACAGTAGGCAATTTACAAGTAAAAGCGTCACAAAAACATCCAACTCGAATAAAATGTCCTTCTAACTTATCGCAACAAGTTAAATAAGCGCGATTCAGTAAACAACATTCGTGCATAAAACAACAACATTCATTTTTCATAGAAAAACCATGAAATCCTTCCAATAAAAAACCCATATTGGCACAACCACATCCAAAACATACATATATTTGATCTTCATCTATGATATCTAAACGGTACGATTTATCACCCATATTATAGTTCTATATTTTTATGTTACTATATAAACACATTTTTCTAAATAGTATTATATCCTTTATCCTGATATAACAATGCCTTCTACTGAAATGAACCCCAAAAATAGGATATACTTAGAATTGAATAGCAAAAAAGAAGAAGATATCATGTCTGTACTACAAGTATCTCAAGCACACTTTCAAGAACTAAAAGAAATGGCTAACCATAATATCTATAAATTATTGTACCTCAATAGAATCGGTTGCAATGTACAAGATCCAAACTTAGACTTTCTACTCAGTCCACTTTTAGAAGATGATGATTAAGTTCTTGCATAAAAAAATATGCACAATTTTACAAATATTTTTATGGTTTATTTTATTTTCTGTTCTAATTCTAATCTATTTTCGGTCTAATATTCTAATCTATCATGTACATCATTAATCATACTTGTTACATCGTAGCATATCTTTTCAGCATATGTATTATATTTATAATCTTTACAATTTGTATAAATAAACGCGGCTAATAAATTTTCATACGATAACTTATTAATATCTTTGATACGTTTAATAAGTATATTCGCTTGATCTTTATTTTCCTGGTATATGATATTGTTTTCTTCGTCTATCTGTGCAGCAGTTTGTTCGCGAGTATCTTCTAGTTCAGAACCGTTAATACGTTGATGGAACCAACGAAACGTTTGAAGAATCTCATCTTGTTCTATTTCGAGTTGTTCGCCGTTCACACGTTGATGAAACAAACGAAATGTTTCAAGAATTTCACTCTCACTAACACTCATGATTTCAGGATGAATATCATCTTCATAAGAATCGTAACTTTCATCGTCTTCGTCATAATCGGATTCAGAATCAGGTTCGAAAAACGAATCTTCTATGAACTTGGTACGACAATAAGGACAAGTAAACTCATTACAGGCAACATGTTTCAACAAACAATCACTGTGAAATGTATGCTTGCAACTAGTAATGACATAGTTAGCATCATTGCATACTATTTCGTAGCAGATTGGGCACTCTTCAACAACGGACATTTTTAGGGGGTTTATGATAATTATTATTTTCAGGCACTCTTACGGATGATTCAACGGATTTATAATATTTTGATTCGCTTAAAATTTTATAATAAATAGAACCACGATCTTTCAAACATGATCAATTTTTTATCTTTTTTTACATCTTTTCTTCCATCAATCAGCAGTTTCAATCTACATCATCTATATGCGGCTCATGTACACTAGGTTCGGCTGATGTTGATGGAGCAGAATTGGGAGTCAGTAAACTAGTGACTGTACTATTCAGCTCATCTAATTTCGATTTAAATTCTTCTGTGGTTGCGGTTGTATTACTTTCTAACCAAACTTGAATACTCTGTATGCAATCTAACGCCTTCTTTTTATTGTCAACATCTTCTAATTTATCGACCATAGGTTTTAATTGATATATTTTCCCTTCCAATTCATTTCGAGCTTCAATACGTTCCTTTTCTTCTTTATCCTGTTCATTATATTTCTCTGCTTCTTTCACCATTCTTTCAATATCATCTGCACTTAAACGACCCTTGTCGTTCTTAACAGTGATCTTACTCGACTTTCCAGAAGACTTTTCTTGAGCAGTTACATTCAATATACCATTGGCATCAATATCATATGTTATCTCGATTTGAGGAACACCACGAGGCATAGGTGGAATATCCGTCAATTGAAATTCTCCTAATTTATTGTTATCTCGCGTAAATTGTCGCTCTCCTTCAAATACTTGAACTGTACATCCAGGTTGATTATCAGCATATGTACTGAATACTTGCGACTTTTTACAAGGGATCGTTGTATTACGAGGTATGATCTTAGTCATTATTCCTCCTGCCGTTTCAACACCTAATGATAAAGGGGTCACGTCTAGTAATAATAAATCACCAATATTTTCACTAGTAGAACCAGATAAAATAGCACCCTGAACTGCAGCACCATATGCAACCGCCTCATCAGGATTAATACTTTGGCATAATGTTTTACCACCGAAAAATTCACTTAATTGGGCTTGAATTTTCGGGATTCTGGTAGATCCACCTACTAGCACGATATCATGGATGTCCGATTTACTGAGTTTCGAATCGCGAAGTACTTGTTCTACTGGTTCCAATGTTTTTTTAAATAAATCGTTACACATATCTTCAAATTTTGCACGCGTAATGGTTGTATTAAAATCAATACCCTCGTACAATGCATCAATCTCAATAGAAGCTACGGTAGAAGAGGAAAGAGTCTTCTTCGCGTTTTCACAAGCGGTTTGCAAACGACGAACCGCACGCTTACTTTCACTTATATCATGCTTATGTTTACGCTTGAATTCTGCTATGAAATATTCTAGTAACCGTCTATCTAAATCTTCACCTCCTAAATGCGTATCACCTGCTGTGGCTTTTACTTCAAAAATGCCACTATCAATATTCAAAATAGACACATCAAAGGTACCTCCACCTAAATCATATATCAACACATTTCTTTCTCCTTTTTTATCCAAACCATACGCAATCGCCGCAGCAGTTGGCTCATTGATAATACGCTTCACATCGAGCCCCGCAATCACACCCGCGTCTTTTGTAGCTTGACGCTGAGCATCGTTGAAATAGGCGGGTACAGTCACCACAGCGTCAGTTACAACGTGACCCAAATAAGCTTCTGCTATTTCCTTCATTTTACCAAGGACCATGGCGGATATTTCCTCCGGCTTGAATACCTTGGTTTCTTCTTTATATTCTACAGTAATTTGAGGACGATCTTGCCCATCTGATTTTACTGTATACGGGAAATACTTAATGTCAGATTGTACCTTCGGATCACTGTATTTCATACCAATTAAACGCTTTGCATCAAATACAGTGTTCTCGGGATTTTGACCACTTTGGGATTTAGCACTGGCTCCTACCAAACGTTCTTGTTTCGTAAAAGCGACGTAAGATGGAGTTGTACGACTACCCTGATCGTTTGCAATCACTTCTACATTGTTTTGTTGCCATACAGCGACACAACTATTGGTAGTACCAAGATCTATTCCAATACACACAGACTTATTCATACCTTTAGTATATCGACCGTTATTGTTTTATACTGTTTTATAAATATATTTTTTGAAACGGAAAAAATATATGGAATATATATAAGATGAGTCAGTTTTTCTCTTCTTGGTTATTAGATAATTCAAAAATACCAAAGAAAAATACTATTTACAACGATAGCTTTTTAGATTATTATTATAAACATGAAAACGAACCTAGTTTTACAAAAACATTATTGGAATCTAAAATAGTTATTCGAAAAACAGATATCGGATTACATTTTATACTTCAAGTGTTATTAGCAGATTTATGCTATGTATATAAAAATATTGACGGCTACATGGAACAAATTCAAAGGAATGACAACACTCAAAGGAAATACTTAACCTTAAAAAAATCACGTCTAAAAATAATTCAACAAAAATTTACGAAGTCAATAAAAAAAACAATAACAAAATCATTAATTAGAACACGCAAAAGATTGGTAGATAATAAAATAAAAATCCACATTCAACAATTATTATATCAAACAATTTTATTGATAGTGAAACTATTAGATGTACCCGTTGCATCAATCGACAAATTTGATTCAGATATAAACCAACTTAAAATGAACGTGAATGGATGTGTAATTATAACAGAACTAGAAACAGCATTTAAAATATTAATTAGTAAATACATTTTATTGAATGAATCCTATTATGATCATAAAGACAAGAAAGACCATAAAGACAATATAGATCATGTATATCAAATTATAGTGTATATAGTACTTAGTAAATATTTATTATCATGTGGAATTATAGTACATATACAACAAGAAAATCATATAATAAATATTATTAATAATCTGGATCTAACAAAGTTGACTAATAATTATTTACTAAAATTTGTACTCTATATCATAACAGTAACCAAAACTACAGACACCATAAAAGAATACTTCAAAACAATAATTAATAATATTCGTAACGATATAAATAATCATAAGCTTAAGCATATGGATAAAACATTACAGAATACTAACACCACTAGCAATAAAAAATACAATGATGAAAAAACTGAAGAAATATATTACAGTCATAAAGTAAAATACTCCATCATAAGTCAAATACAGCATTGCTATCTATTACATTTAATATGTACTTCTCAATTGTATGTTCAAAAAAACAATATATATGATGACTATGGAAATTTATTAATAAATAAATATGTACAAATCGAAAAAAACAGTACCAAATATGTATCACAATTAACCGAAACTACTAAATCAACTACTAACCCCCCTATAGGTACTACCTTAATAAAACCATTGTTACCAACTCAATTTCCGATAAAAAGTATTGATGAATTCGAAAAATCATACTCCTGGCATCGTTTTATAATTCAAAATTTATTTCATTATCATTTAGATCATAGAGGGTTATCTATCCGTGATGATCAGTGTAATAATCCGGAAAACACAACCAGTCACTTAGATGATGAAGAAATTGAGAAATCAAAGACAATAGAGTTTGAAAGATTATTCCAATACCATGAATTTTACATAAATACTGAAAATTTATCTGATACTAAAAAACGTTATAGTTTTATTCCTACTTTACAAGATCGGGAAAGTAGTATTAGGAGTTTGGAAAATGAAGTTGGGGATGATTATAAGAAACGTACATCACGATCTTTAGGCCATGGGAAACAAAAAAATAAATCCAAAAACAATAGATCTTTAAGTTAAGTGATAGACATGAAAATATATATGCTTAATATATAAAATATGAGTACGGTTTTTCAATTTGGAAATGAACCTAACAAGACTAGAAGAAATAATAAATCTAAATCAAAATCTACAAAATATAAAAAAGAATTAATTAAAACACCTGAAATTAAGAAAGCTAAGAAAGTATCCGTAATATTTAATTTTAATGTAGAAGGAATAAAACAAATATTTTTTAATTATCTGGAAAAAATGACTAAAGTATACGAAGAGTTTAATCACCTTAACTATCAACTGTCAGATTTAGATAAAAGTAGTTACGATAGTGTTAATACATCTATACTTACAAAATTAAAAGAATTTAAAGAATTTAGATCTTCTAAAAACAAATTTCAGGTGCATAGTATTTTAAAAGATGGTTTAATTGAAATTGAAGTTGATGATTCATTTAATCAATTACTCATATACTTAAAACAGTTTTATCAATCAGTTCATCATTCAAATACTATTTTACGTACTATAATTGATAAAAACAGTAATAAACAAAATAATCAAATGTTTGATACATATAAATTAAAAATACCTTCCTATAATAATTTTCTAACGAATACAGCCACACACAATAAGGATGGGAAAGAAACAAAATATATGTTAGCATTTGCATGTGGTTTTGCGTATGGACGAATTGACCATTTAAGAAAAGAATCCAATATGAATCAAATAAATAATAAAGAAATAACACCTTATCGATTAAAAGTAGACTACTTTGGAACACCAAATTCAACTCCTACTAATACTAATATTATCTAATATACCTTGCTTATATTTTCTGTATTCTGTTTGAACCCCGTAATAATGCCCAATAAAATAAACGATGATTATAAGAACTCGAACCCAAAATTGACTAGGAATAATGGGAATACAAAACAGGATCAATTCAAATACCTTAAATAAGATAAAATAAAGTCTATACAAAAAACTCGGATGATTATTCATTATTATAAATATAGGATATTTATAGTTTACCTCTTTTTCTTAGTAGTACCACCTCGATATTTTGGAGATAATTTCTTCAGGTTTTTATATTTCGATTCCATCTCTTGGATTTCATTTCGAATTTGTTCTTTCTCATCTTTGGATAAATCATTTTCAAATTTGATTTGATTCATCAACGATCTGTACAACAATAATTGATAATTAGACGGAGATTTCAAATGTTTCTTCGTATTTTGGGAGGATTTGCTATTGCTATTGCTCTTGCTTTTGCTTCTACTGTTGCTCCTGCTTCTACTTTTTTGTTTTACCATCATAGCTTCAAAATGATCTTCACCATCAAACTTTATGTAAATCGGTTCCTTATGATTCAGAAATGATTTATGGGAATACTCATCTACTTTATATTTATCACCTATTAGATGAAACAAAAATATGGGGCGTTGTACAATCATAGCAATGACAATGATATCCATAATACCGGCATACTCTTTATCCGAACATATATTTTGAGAATGAGGGGTTTTTCGAGGCTTATTATGAACATCATAATCAACATTGTCTCCAGCAAGCCCAGCAAAATATAACATTTCTTCTAAAGTATTTTCTTCTCGCAGTTTATGAAAATCGAAAAATTTATAAAAAATACACACGTAATGTCTCAAATCTTCTGCAGATACATCATGTAACTGTTCAATCGATTCAAATAAACAATTACCATCTGCTCTATTTTCCATGATTTCAAAATGTTTATGAACCAACTCTTCCGATATCATATTTTGTTTGTCCAAATGTTTTTTCAATTTATTCATAGTATCTCTATCTATACTATAACAATATACTTATTTGTATAAATACCATATAAAAATAAATAGTATAATACATGAATAGAACCACAAGATGTCCAATCATACCAAACATGCATGTTTCATTCATAGTACCAATATGAATATTTGGCGCGACGAAGTACTTTTAACAATACTCGATAAAATCATCAGCTCCAATTTGATATCTGTGTTGGAATTTGTATTGGTCAATAATATCGGAGATCCTCTGGATATTCCCAAAATACAGAATTTACATCCGAAAATAATAGTAGTGAATTATTCAAAAGATTTGACATTGTTTGAAAACTGTACTATACGAACTCTGCATCAATTTTCAAAATTAAACCCAAACTATAATATATTATATATGCACACAAAAGGTGTGTCTCATGGGAAAAATAGTATTTATATAGATAATGTTTTCAGTTGGAATGCTTTTATGATGCATATTTTAGTAGACAATTACATGAAATGCATATCTTTATTGAACGCGTATGATACTGTTAGTTGTAACATCAGACCGAAAACTATTTATCAATCAAACCCAATACACTTTTCAGGGAATTTTTGGTGGAGCACTACCAATTATATAGCATCGGTACCTGTTGACTATTTGAAAGATAAGTATGATGCTGAATTTTGGTTACTACAAAAAAATCCGAATTGGTATTGCATCTATAATTTACAATCTTTATATGAAGTATTATATCCTATCGAAACCTACAAAGAATTTATTCACAACAATCTCCAAGAAGAAATACTATATTGTAAATTTGGTTCATCGGGAATAGGTTTATGTAATCAATTATATTCGTTAGTTAATTCCATGATAATAGGAAAAGCATTTCCGGGTCATTCTACTATTATTGTCAATGATTTTATGACAGATCTAAATTCTAATGCATTTTGTGACCCACGCGATATCATTGATTTTAACAAAATGAATAACTTTTTGAAGCCTTATAATATATCCTTGATAAGCAAGCAGGAAGTCCAATTCAGTATTCAAAAAGTATTATTTGGAATGTACCCTGATAAAGTAGTTGATATTACATCGAAAGTCACGGAAAGGTTTTACAAAAACAATAAGTTATACATTCCACGTGGAACATCGTTAAATGATATCACTACGGATCCTGCGCCAGGAATTCGAAAACAAATATATATATGGTATACGGTAAATAATCGAAATTATTTTAAGTGTAGACATGAACACGAATTAATGTATAATGAAGATACTCTATTAGATTTTAATCAATTTTCAAATGTGAACTGGTTAACCAAAACAAGTATACATGACTTTCGTAAGGAAGTAGATACGTTCAATCTATTCCTACAAAATATTTGCTTTCAAGAAAAGTACTATACGATGTCCCATAATATGGTTTCTGCAATACTATCAAATCATACACCTGATATTAAAATAAACGTGATTCATTTACGTGTGGAAGAAGACGCGATTGACTTCTGGGCATATATTAATCGTATAGACAAAGAATTATACAGAAATGTACTAGAACAGAAATATATTCGTTTGATTCAAGAACATATTGATAGAGACTCGTTGACGTTTTTATTATCCATGAATACTGATAACGCGGTCACTAACTATATGCAAAAAAATGGATATCAGTTTTCTTACTTGAATAAAACAGTCGTTCAAGGTCGTGAAGTAAACGCGATTTTAGATTATATAGCTAGTTCCCTATGTACAGGTGTATTTATAGGCAATATTAACCCAAATAACTGTGCTGGTTCTACTTTTAGTTACAGTATTTATAATAAATTGAGACATACAAACGTGAAAAAAATATGCATTGACACAGATAAGATTTTTGATAAGGAATATATAGTGTGAATTTGAATACTATATAATATTCATGAATAAAAATATTATATACGTTTGACCCCATTCAAGACCATCAATTCTACGTCCGATTTTAACTGCTTTACCACTTCTTTATCATCACTATCAAATTTTTCTTGGAATCTCTCAAATTGCCTTCGTTTAGTATCAGATATTTCATCGATATTCTCTTGGTACGTATCGCCTAAAATGTGGTAACTTTTATCTACCATGGATTCAATCGCCTTATTCCGCTCGATGTATTTCCATTGCTGATTGTCACCCATGATAGATGCATAGGGTAATTTTTTATTTGTGATTTTTATGTTGTGATTTTCAGGATGATTTGGATCAAAATGAATCTTCTCAATTAAACAAGGAATAGATTGGTACACTCGATCAATACATCGAATAATCATTTTATCTGTTATGTAATCCAAATTTTCATGACCAAATGCATTGATATGGATTGTTATATTATTATTATTTGTTTGGTTCTCAATATTGGTAGCATGTTTATCCAATAACAAATTAATATGTGCTTTCAATTCCTCGCGTTCTTTATCAAATGCTGCCTTCATTTCTTCCATTTTTTGTTGCATTAATTCGATAGAGGTGTTTTCTGGTTTATCGTCAATTGTTAAATTACAAGTTTTCTTATGTGAATAAAGACTCTGACGATGACAATATGCGTTACTACAATTTTCACAATTATACAATACCTTATTAGGCGTTTCTCTTTCTTTATGTCGTTTGGTATTTTTATGACTATTCATGTTTTTTTGTGTTTTGAAATTGATATTACATACATCACAATGGTACGCCATCATATTATACTATGTATATATTCTTTTAAATATGTACATGTAATTATTTAACTCAAATGATACGTATTAGTTTCATCAATTTTATTATTTTTTTCGTATAAAAATATGCATGTACCCCGAGTTGCCAATACTTACAATGTAAGTATCGGCATCCTAAAATGTAAGTATTGGCAACTTTCAGTAATAAAAGTAGAATTATCTTATACA
>Ga0209550_10001323_pt1 | contig 23749 bp, 20 predicted proteins | sample LauGreSuBDMM15SN_2_FD_187567 | JGI IMG/M metagenome (GOLD analysis project Ga0209550, IMG submission 187567) | Freshwater lake microbial communities from Lake Michigan, USA - Su13.BD.MM15.SN (SPAdes) (version 5) | ecosystem: Environmental > Aquatic > Freshwater > Lake | place: Lake Michigan... | reverse complement strand
GATTGAACCTTTTCTTTCACATTTTCCGCACGTTTTTGAACATCTTCTTTAAAGTTAGATGCCTTTTCTTTTACTTTTTCTTTCAAGGCAGAAGCCATGTCAGAGGTTTTCTCCGCCATCTTCTTGAAATTCCCGCTAATCGTAGAAGGACCCCTGGATTGGTTCATTATAGAAAAGGGATATTAAAATAAAATAAATTTAGCCACTTCCTCCGAGTCTTGATAGAAGGTAAAGTTCGCCTTGTAGCGGTTCAGCAAATTTCCGAATAGATTATCGCTAAATCCTGCTCTGTAAATATCCCAAACCTCCTGTGGAGACAAAAACCGACCATAGTAACGAGTGTTTGAAATACTTCCAGCAAAACCCTGGTTTCGCTGACACAAATAGAGCTTATCTGCCGTCTTGGGTGTAAACAAGGGTGACGCATTCAACTGCGTATCGATGAGCTTCCCATTGATGTACGTATCGGTAGAGTTTGTATCAAAACACACCACGATGTTTACCCACTTTTGTATAGGAATATTTTGAATAGTAATGATTTGGTCCAACATTTGCGTTGAACCAACCTGTCCATCATAGGTGCTGTATCGTATCAGAAGATTATTATCGTTTTTATCCAAGAGAAGTTGTGTTGGTTTTGAACCAGGACGATCTAAGGATAAAATGTTCTTCTCCGCGCCAAACTCAGTATTCCAGTCGTTGATATAAATCCATGTACTTATACTGAAGCTAGCAGTAGGAACAGGTAAGCCGGTATAAACAAATTCTGCATTAGCTGGCTTTGGAGAGTCGATAATTGGGTTGTAGGTTTTAAACATGGATAAAGAAGACGCCAGCAATAAACCTAGGACCAAGATGAAGACCACCAAGATTATTTTTGTGGTTCCGGTCACTTGATTCGTAAGTACAAAATATAGGGCAATGATAAAGATAATCACCAATAGTATGGAGGTAAAAGAGGATATTTCCATTGTATACTAAAAGGATATATATTTTCATACAGGTGGTGTTTTATTATGAAACTTTTGATATATCTTCTGTATTTTATCTGCTGTCAAAGGATACTCGTAATATTTCATGTTACATATACCTCCAATGTTTTTGTTTTGGGTTGACCCTACTCGAAAGAGTTCATCCGAGTACATTTGAGTAAGGGCATTGTAAGACCCTATTAAATTATTGTTAATAAAGAGGTCCAGCACTCCATATTGATAATTAAAAACAATATGATTCCATCTCTGATACAACACCTTGTTTGTTTTATACAGTTGTCTCTTGTTCGTGGATTCGCCTTCATTGATTTCTACAGTCAGCTCTTTGGTAGAGGGCGTGTAATAAAGGGAAGGTTTTGTACCAAAGCTTACAATTAATTGCTTTTCCGCACAAAATTCCAGGGTGTTTAGGTATACCCAAAAGGAACATGAATAATGATACATATTCCCATCCAAAACAGATGGCTTTCCGAGTAAAACATAGGGTATAGTCAGTATCGTGTCTCCGCTTGCACGAATTGTAGAGTACATAATTTGTAACGCATTCACGACTCCCAACAGCTGAGGATTATTACGAATATCATCTTGTAGTTTTTTCTTATATTTTTCCTTGTATTTATCCCACTGCTCTATTTTCTCATTCAATGCTGGATTGATGTCTTCGCTCATATCTTGAAAGATGAGTTTCTTGTAGCTGTCCAAGGCAGAATACCATCCATAGAATGTTTGACTATCTTGAGTCTCGAGTGTGGTAAATCCTTCTTTTATCTCTGCTTTCGAAACCTCTAATTTTTTGGTTTTCAATTCATTCTCCTCTAAATAGAGAACCATTTTTCTCGTCCATCTCTCATAGAATGGTTTACTGTACAAAATTTTCTCGTATAAGTCATTACGGTTCATGGAAACAGACGCTTCTTGTAAAGATACAGGACGGTCTATGATAGTAATACCATCTCTTTTGGACCATTCTTTTTGTATCTCTGGGAATATGAAAAAAAGGATGACATAACAAATTAATACGACTAAGAGAATGAACGTAGTGGATGGAGTATCCGCGTAATCCTTTTTCATATAATCCACCAAGTCTCGAAGTAAACAAGGAATATACATGATAAAGTCAATGATGATACGTAGAATAGGGCTATTCAATGGAGCCATATCCCCCCGATACAACACGGCGAGCAATATCACGAAAAACCCCATGGTCAGTAGAAAGGATTGACCTAACAGATAAGCAGTCGTTTTGACAAATTGTTCATAGAGTAATAAAAATGCCCATGTCAAGAGGATTGCGAAAAGAATGAATTTACCTACTCGTAAGAAATGGTACATGAAATAACTGAGAGACTCGGGAAAGCTTTCTGACGTGTCCTCTTTAAAATGAGACTCGATAAAATAAAAGGTACCAAAACAGAGTACAAAGAAAAAAAATAATACGGATAATCTGAAACGGTCCAAGATATGATAAGGGTTTACCATAAAAACAAATACCCACAATACAATGAATATGAATAGTATCACAAGAAACAATATTTTTGAATTGGAACGGTTCGTATATGTACTGTTTCCGTCCATTTTATATTATAGTATTTGAATATTAAATATTCTCCATGGCTGTCTTTTCTCCGTGACAATTCCTACACAATGCCGCAAGATTTTCAACTCCATTCGATCCCCCATGTTCAAGACGTGTCTCATGGTCCACTTCAAACCATGCTGTCAAGGGTTGTTGACATTTTTTACATTTCCACCCCTGTTGAGAAGCTACATACTTCTTTTTTGTCTCACTCACGCTACGGCTAGTGGATTGTTTACCCGAGGTCCGTATCCGTTCAGCAGGGTCCTTTTGAATAAAGGGTTGTATCAAGTCCTTGGCTTGGCGGTCCATAGGCATGACTTGGATATATTGTCTAAAGGCATTCATGAATGAGATACTTTCGCTAGGATTACGATTTATCAAAAGGTAAAATCCTATTCCAAAGATAAGTATACCAGCCATTTTATAATATTTTAAATGGGTCTTTAGACTGTTTACAATGAAATTATCATGATAGGTATTGTACAATAGTCCACCCGTCAAGAGGACAATCATGAATTTGACATTCATTGTAAACAATAGAGATAATAAATGACGAGACAAACTACTATCGCATAGTAGATACGATGATTTCTTTCATGTCTTTGTCTTTCGGTGCTATAAAAGGCGACCTGGTCCATATAGGGTTTGTTTATTTCAATATGATACAATCGATAAATCTTATAGACATAATCTTGTAATCCCTTTTCACTATCGTAGTAACAATGAATGGGGTGTTGATTAAGGAGGGGATATAAAATGTCTTGGTCTTCACCTGAGACAAAGTACGGTATACAGGAGAATAGTTCCTTTATTTTTTTCTGGTTAACCTTGTTCGGTTCATAATAAGAGATACATTTTTTAAGATAATCAAAAAGAACCTCATTCATTGTATAAAATATAAAATATATAAATAAAACCTTCTTCCTTTTACTAGATGTATCAAAAACCAAAATGTAATAATTGCGGCGGCAACGGTCACCTTTTTTTTAACTGTAAAAGACCTATTACCAGTCTAGGGATTGTATGTTTTCGTATAAATTTAAAGGGAGAAATTGAATACTTACTTATCCAGCGAAAGGATACACTTGGGTATGTAGATTTTTTAAGAGGTAAATATTCTGAGAAAAACATGTTCCAGTTAAAGAACATTCTCATGGAAATGACAGACAAGGAAAAGAATCTTATTCTTACCAAGAGTTATCCTGAATTGTGGGCGAAGCTGTGGAACAAAAGTGAGGAAGAATACGATACTGTGAACCGAGACAAGTTTGACTTTATCAAGAAAAATCACCGTGACTTGTTTGAGAATCCCTCACCTTGGACCGATCCTGAATGGGGATTCCCGAAAGGCAGACGAAATTTCAAAGAAAAGGACATGGAATGTGCGCTTAGAGAGTTCGAAGAAGAGACAGGTTATGACAAGAACCATATTAAACTCATGGAAAATGTATCAGGGTTTGAAGAAATCTTTACGGGGTCTAACATGAAATCCTATAAACATAGATACTTTTTAGCAAAAATACCTTATTTTATTTCATTAGACGATAAGAATTATCAGAAGAGTGAGGTAGGCAATTTAAAATGGATGAATTATCAGACGGCTAGAGAGCATATTCGACCCTATAACACCGAGAAATTGGATATTATAAGATATATACACACTTTGTTGGAAGAAAGTATTATTTTTTAATATGAAATCATTATAATGACAGGAACCGGGACTTATCCGAGCGTGTCTAACCCTGGGCTTCAGGGTAGACTTGCTTTAAAAAAGGAGTTTGCCTATAAGTATGAGGGAAAAATAGAAGAGATTGCGACGAAAACTAAGTCAATGTGTATGGCCGGGAATTCTTTCGAGTTGTCTCCGCATCAAGAATTCGTCAAGCGGTTCATGTCGTATGATACGCCTTACAATAGTTTACTCTTGTATCATGGTCTAGGAAGCGGAAAGACGTGCTCAGCAAGTTCCATGACTGAAACACTTAGAACCTATTCGAAATACATGGCGAACTTTAAAAAAATAATAATTGTAGCTTCACCTAACGTACAAGAAAACTTCAAGCTTCAATTGTTTGACCCAATGAAACTTGAGAAGAAAAAAGGACTATGGGTATTGAATGGATGCGTGGGGAATTCTCTTTTAAATGACCTCAACGCTTACCAAATCCACTCCTTGTCGAAAGAGGACCTCACCTCTATCATTAAGAAAATCATCCGAGACAATTATTCGTTTATTGGGTATGTTAGTTTCGCAAATTTTATTGAAAAGTGTCGACAAAGTCGCGACTATAAAAAGATGAAACATACATTTGAGTCTCGGGTCATTGTCATTGACGAAATACACAACATTCGTATTACAGACCAGCCAAGCGACAGTATTGGAAAACGTGTGGCGGGAATGCTACTAGAACTGGTAAAGAATGTAAAAGGTATGAAATTCATTTTTATGACAGGAACCCCAATGTATAACGACGCAAGAGAAATTATATTTTTGCTCAATCTGTTTCGATTAAATGACAATCGACCCATCTTACGAGTGTCGGAACTCTTTACCAAAGAAGGCGAATTGAAACCAGATGGCGAGAAGCGTCTCTTGGAAAGTGTGAATGGGTATGTCTCTTATGTTCGAGGAGAAAATCCATATACATTTCCTTATTTGATTACACCTAAAATGTACGCAGACAAGCATTCTTCTTTTTTGTTACCTAACCCAACCGTTCAATTTAATGAAAAGGATATTTCAGTTCCTCTCAAATACATTGACTTGTATGGGGTGACGCTATCTACTGGTCAAGAAGAAGCTTACAACGCCGTCGTAGGAAAGTTGAACGATTCGATGGAAGACTTTGATTTGTTGGATTCTCTTGGCTACAATGAATTGTTAAAACCTATACAAACACTCATTATCAGCTATCCGGTAGATAAAGTATTTTTGACTGGAGAAGAGGGGTTATCTCATGCGATGCAATACAAAACCACCAAAACCGACTTCGAATACAAAGAGACTCCGCTACGAGGAATGTTTGAATATGACAGGTTGGGTGAATATAGCGCAAAGATGAAGACTATTCTAGACCACATTATTCATTCAGAAGGAACGGTATTGGTCTATTCCCAGTATATTGCCGGTGGTATTATTCCATTTGCTCTTGCACTCGAAGAATACGGATTTAAGCGTTATGGTGAAAAGAAAATGTCCCTATTCAAGGATAAAAAGCCAGACGTAAACGTATTTAATATGGAAAAAAGAGCAGACTATAAAGGCCCGTTTAAAACAGCAAAATATGCGGTCATCTCTGGAGATAAATTACTAAGTCCAAATGTAAACGAAGAGATTAGTGCATTGACCCAGAACAATGTTCACGGAGAAAGGGTGAAGGTCGTTTTGATTTCTCAGGCAGGTACCGAAGGGATTGACTTGAAGAATCTGAGACAAGTTCACATTCTAGAACCATGGTACAACCTAAACCGTATCGAACAAATCATTGGAAGGGCTAGGCGTAACTGCAGTCATAAAGAATTACCTCTAGAAGAAAGAAATGTACAACTCTTTTTACATACCGCCTATTTAAGTGACCCGAAAGTGGAATCCTTAGATCATATGATTTACCGTATCGCGGAAAAGAAATCCATCAAGATTGGAAAGGTAACACGTTTATTGAAACGGGCTTCAGTGGACTGTATCTTACACCAGGAACAACAAAACTTTTCACAGATAGAAGAAAAGGTCGCGATTATCCTAAGCAATGGTTCAACCATGGACTATGTTCCGAAAGATGAACCTTTTAGTAATTTCTGTGATTACATGGAGAACTGTAACTATGCTTGTATGAATGAAATCAAACCAGGAGATAAAGAAGATACATCTACTTTTTCTTATGCTCATACAAAACAAGCCAAGGTATCGGATAAAATAAAACAACTCTACCAACTAAGACACGTATATACTTTAAATGAAATCATCCATAAATTACATAGCACTACAGTAACAAAGCTCAATATAATTCGTACACTTCAAGATATGATTGAACAGGAAAGTATTGTGAGTGACAAATTTGATAAAACGGGCACCTTGGTGATGGTAGGTAAACTGATTCTTTTTCAACCAGAGGAATTACAGGACCCACAAATACCCATGTATCAACGTGAACATCCTATTCCTATGAAACCATTATCCTTTACCTTGGACTCTGTAGATGTCAAGGAACAGGAAAGTCATCCAATTGTCGAGATTATGCGCGGTTATTATGACAAGGCTACATTGCCTCCAAGTGACCAGGTAGAAATGGACTGGTATAGCATGTATTACGAGGCTACACAATATATCCAGAAACAATTCCGAGAGATTGGAAAAGCTGAACTCGAACGTTATTTGGTGACGCATTTATGCGAACAGTCTAATCTCAAAGAAGAATTGGACTTACTGAATTATCTTTTTTCAAAGACAGAACATAGCGAGTTCGAACAAAAACTTATTCAGTATTACAAACCGCTTGTGCTGACACGTGATGACATTACTTATATACAGCTACTCGACAGGGATGGTATACATTCGAAAGGGGCGTTATACGTATTACGCCACGAGCGGATCGGCGTGGAAAAAGAGATATGGACTCGTGCGACTCATACAGAAAAGGAGGCAGTAGAAGCGTATCCACCTGAACCAGTGGTCGTTTCGGACCTCATCGGATTTATGGGTTTCTTTAACGACAAACATTATCATTTTAAGACTAAACAAAAACAAGTTCGCATAACAACGGGTAAATATGTATTGAACAACAAGAAAACCGATTTATTGACTTTATTGAATGACCATATTTTACACAAGATGAACTTTTATACCATAGAGAATACGAAATCACTGAACGTATTTGTCTTGTCGATTTTGGCCGAGGTCTATCTCCGTTTCTTGGATGAGACACGCAGTCCACGCAGTTTTTTGTCCAAGATGGAATACTACATCCATATAGAAGCACCTTCTATCAAAAAGAAGAAATAAGTATAAATAACTTATCCAAAAAATTGAATATAGATGTATCTTGTGTATACCCTAAGATGGAAAAGGAAATTGTTTTGGAAGAAACTATTTGCATTCAATATTGGAAATGCATGACAGGTACACACAATATCGAAAAGTATTTTGAAAATTACGGCAAGGCTTACTTGGAAGGAAAATGCCGTAAAGAAGGATATGTCTACAAAGACACGGTTCGTCTTAATCACTACAAAACGGGTCTACTCAAAGAAGATTACATCATTTATCATGTCTTTTATGATGCGGTTGTATGTTGTCCTGAGCAAGATATGAATATTTCGTGTAAAATTCAACAAATTACCAAAGTTGGACTACGTGCTTTACTGAAGCAAGAGAACAATCCATTGACTGTGTTTGTTACAAGAGAACATAATCAAGAAATTGATTTCGACCGTTTTACAACACAACAATGGATTAATGTATCCTTAATCGGTATACGGTTCGAGTTGAACGACCCATGTATTCATGCGATGGGAGAGATTATTCAAAAAAATGAAGAATAAAGATAATTATACATGAATATAGTTTAAACATTCCTTTCTTTTTGATTAAATGGACCAAACGTATGACGTCTCAAAGATGCAGCGCGTCATTCAGACATTTAATAAAGAGGAACAAATCCAACTATTGAAGATTGTATATGAGGCAGAACCTTCAAAGATTAGCGAAAACAACAATGGTTCCTTTATTTACATGGATGATTTGTCTCAAGAAACGCTTAAGAAAATGGACAACTATATCGAGTACGTACTTCTTAAAGAGGTTGAAATTAAGGTAATGGAAGATGAGGTGGATAAGTTAAAACATTCATTAATTATTTAAGGGCAATACGAAGGACAACTTCGAATGATTTAAACAAATAGATAGAGAAGATAGAATGAACGCAAAAGATATTTTACCGTTTTGTATGAAATCTTCGTTTGATGTAATTGTACGTCCTCCTAAAAAATCAAAGCGTCCATCGTATCAGGACGCATTGTTTTATATTTTTTTCATGAGACTACAAGAAAACAACTTGAAAAACTTAGGATTTCATACCTTCCAAGAACTACAAGAAAAGACGCGTATCGCAGAAGCAATGGGTGACTTGAAATTCAAGCATAAAGAAGAAATCTTAAACAATCTTGTATATGAACCAAAGATAAACTTTGTTACCCTGAATCAGTTGTGTGTATACTACAAGGTGAGCTTAGTATTAATATTGGAAAAAACTTGTCTCGACTTTTTATACTCGGACCAGCCTACATGGTTCATGAACCAGAAATACGAAACGATACCGGAAGAAGATACCTCACAACTTCTTCACGTGAACCTCGAAAAGCCTCTTCACTCCATACATTACTACAAATTAAATGATTTGATAGATATGTCTCTCTTGTTAGGTCTAAATGTGGAGAGAAAAAAGGCAACTTTGTATCAACATATAAAGGATTATTTAAACAGAATATATAAAATTGAATGATTTAATTAAATCCTTTTAATATATAGAATGACACAAAATCTTTCATCCGCGATGAAGGTATATCAAGAATTACTGGAGGCAAAATTCGACAAAACAAGTTCTCGGCCAATGGAACCTTATGACTTGCGAAATCCACGTGTTGAACTCGAAGGAGAGATACGTTTTGGAAAGAGAGACAAGGCTACATTTGAACGGGTTTATTCTAGACTGTTGTCGTATGGGTTTGTGAAAACAAGTGAAAGTTATCAATTGAAAATTATTTGTTACACAAACGAAAAGATACGTTGCGAACTAAAAGATATTGGTGTGATAAGAGACTTTTGTACGTCCAATGCTCTTCCAGACCAAGCTGTATTCGTTTTGAAAGATAGACCGAAAGAATACCCGAACTATTATGAGAACAAGGATTACGGTTTTCGATTTGCGATAGCAAAGGAGACTGTATTACCGTCAGAAGACCCCAAAGTGATTGACCTTTTACAGAGCTGGAACCAATTGGACAAATCCTTTCGCTACATGAATCGATTAACGTTGGCCCATCCCAACATGAAAGGTCTCGTGGTTGATTTAAGTATTGTAAAGTCAGCGATGAATGGACAGAAAAGTGACCAATTGGCGAGAGAGAAGAAATTCTCTTCTAGTCAATTGTTTCAACAGGCAGAAACCTATGAAATCGAAATCGAACTCACTGAACTCCCTTACATCGCGAAGAATGTCAAGACAGTCTTTGGAGATTTACAAAAGGCAATACGTTATATCGCTAGCGGTATCCAGAATACAAATTATCCCATCCCAATGAAAGAACAACAGGATGTCTTGCGAGAATACTTTATATGTGTCAATCCTACAGAAAAGCCTCCAAGTGTTGTTACAAATCGGATGTTTATTGGTCCATCGAGTTACACGTTGCAAAACATTCACTTGATACAGGAAGAGAACAAAGCTCCTTGTATTTTCAATGACTTTTGTGTGACAGAAAAGGCAGACGGCGAACGTAAATTGCTGTGTATCAATAAGAACGGACGGATTTACATGATAGACACAAACATGAAGGTACAATATACAGGGGCTTATACAAAAGAGAGTGAATTATGGGGGTCTATTCTGGATGGAGAATTCATTTATACAGGACATCAACAGAAAAAGATTAACGTCTTCGCAGCATTTGATTTGTATTTTGTAAAGTCCAAGGATTATCGAAAGGAACCATTTTACAAGTGGAACGAGGGTGAACCTGTCAGTAAAACTAGATACCGTCGATTACGTTCCTTTATCAACAAGTTGAATACGAGCATTATGCATGAAACGGATGTTTCACAGTTTCGTCTAAAAATGAAAACCTTCTTCATTCCAGGACCGTCCATGACAATGCATGAATGTATCAGCAAGTTGTTTCAAACGATAAAGTCTGGTCAATACGAGTATGAAACAGACGGTGTCATTTTCACCACCATGGGACTAGGTGTAGGTATGGAGAACCCAGAAGATACTGTCAAAAATACCAAGTATACGTGGGGACATAGTTTCAAATGGAAGCCACCTGAGTTCAATACCATTGATTTCTTGGTAGAAGTCAATCAAAAACAAGGTTCTGACGAAATATCTTATTTCACATCTTTGGAACACAAGGAAGTTGTCCCTTACAAACGATTGAACTTACATGTGGGTTACGACAGCAAAAAAGACGGAATGATTGACCCTCAGAACTTATTGTTTAAAGGCGAGTTTAGTGCCCCAACAACCGGTGCTGCTTACCAAAAAGCATTGTTTGTTCCGACAACTCCTTATGACCCAACCGCCTATCTCTGCTATCTTCCTCTTAAAGAAGACAGTACAGGAGAACTCAATATGTACACGGAAAACAACGAACCGATTGAGACATCAACCATTGTCGAGTTTAAATACATGTTTACGGAAGACAAAAAGTTTAGATGGGTTCCACTGCGTGTTCGTTATGACAAGACGTATGATTACAGAACAAATAAAAACCAATTTGGAAATGCGTACCATGTCGCGAATAGCAACTGGTATAGTATTCATCACCCCATTACACAAGATTTACTGACTGACCCATTGAAGAAGATGCGGTTTGAAAACCTGGAAGACGAAACGGTATATTACAATCGAACGACAGACGAGTCCTATACCCGAGGTCTACGTTATTTCCACAACCGCCATGTCAAGAAAATATTGCTAGAAACGGTTATGTCTAAAGGTTGTAAGCTCATTGACTATGCTGTGGGAAAAGGCGGAGACATCCCCAAATGGACCAACCAACAACCATCCTTTGTATTGGGTCTGGACATTTCCAAGGACAACATCCACAACAAAAAGGATGGCGTGTGTGTACGTTACATTCAAAATAAGCGGGTCAAGCGAACAATGTTCGATGCTCTCTTTCTACAAGCAGACACCTCGATGCTGATTTCCACTGGAGAATTTATGAGTGACTCAGATGACCTGACGAGAAAGGTATACAGCCAAGTGATGGCGGAGGACCCCAAGTCTAAACTCTATGGTGCTTATGTAGAAAGAGTCTACGGACTAGGAAAAGATTTGTTTGATGTTGGAAGTATACAGTTTGCTCTACATTACATGTTCAAGAACGAGAAAACGTTTCATGCTTTCATGAAAAATTGTGCGGACACCATCAAGGTAGGAGGATATTTTACAGGAACTTGCTATGACGGTATCAAAATATTTAATTTTCTGAAAGATAAGCCAAAAGACGAACCCATTACCTTATATCAAGACTTGGAAGGACAAGACCCCAAGAAAATATGGAGTATCACAAAGAAATACGATGCGACCGAGTTTAAGGAGACTGCTGCTTCTATCGGGTTACCCGTTCAAGTATTCCAGGAAACCATCAATAAAGAGTTTGAAGAATACCTTGTTCAGTTTCCCTATTTTGTAGAGTGTATGAAACAATATGGATTTGAACCCGCAGTCAAGTTACCTGGATTGGATTTGCCCGGAGTAGGAAATTTTAAACTTATCTATGAATACATGTTGAAACATAGTGACATGACGGATATTCCTACAATGTCTGAGAAGGAAAAAGAAATCTCCTTCTTCAATCAGTATTTCGTGTTTCAGAAGACAAGAAAAGTCGACTCTCAGTTGGTTTATCAAGGATTTGTACATGAAACCGAAAAGGTCTTGATTGGTGTACCCAAAAAACTGAAACGTCTTATTAAGCTTACGAAGTAGACCTTTAAAAGATGTCATAGATAAAACCGATTAAATAGACAACCATTTAACATAAAGAATGAATATTTTTCCTATCCACGACATGATGGTCTTTATCCAAGAGGAGGATATTGTCTTTAAAGAGAAGGAACGAATCTATTCCAATCCATCGCTTCGTGAATACTCACACAAGATTAAAATGGAGATTGAACCGAACCTTCGTTACTGGGATAAATATAAAAAAATAACAAATCCGTATGAATGCGTGAATACGCCGTTTGACGCACACACACCATGCGTATGTCAGTATAAACCTATTTCTCGAGCCTTTTTTAAATTACACGAGATATTACAATGTTGTACGTTTCATTTTCCTTATACAATGAACAGCTATCATCTAGCAGAAGGCCCAGGAGGATTTATCGAGGCAATCTTGTATCATCGGAGACAAAGAGAAGATGTATATTATGGGATGACACTGATTGAAGAAGACAAGGATGTACCTGTATGGGACAAATGTCAAAGAAATCTAATGAAAAGTAACAAAAATATACATATTGAAGAAGGAGATGGTACAGGTAATCTATTGCATCTGGATAACTTACTCTATGTGAAAGAGAAACATGCGCATACCATGGATTTTGTCACAGGAGATGGAGGATTTGACTTTAGTCACGATTTCAACCAACAGGAAGAAAGTGCTCTAAATCTTATTTTTGCCGAGGTCTGTTTTGCGATGGTATTACAGAAAAAAGGCGGGTCCTTTGTTCTGAAAGTATTTGACACCTATACGTCTACTATGACAGAAATCATTTATTTGCTTACGTATTTATACGAGGAGGTCATTTTTATCAAGCCCACCATGAGTCGCCCAGCCAATTCTGAGAAGTACATTGTTTGTATGCGATTCAAACAGGTATATAATTTAGAGGCAATCATAGAGAAAATGATATATTTTTATCCAAGGCTAAAGACGGAGCCGATAAACTCATTCTTGGACATGTATCTTCCGAACGGGTTCCTCTCCAAACTAAAAGAGATAAACTCTATACTCGGACAAGCTCAAAATATTGCTATTTTAAAGATACTTCTCTCCATTTCCGACGAAACACCTGAAAATCAAGAATACTACAAGAAGCGTTATCTAGTGAAATGTATGAAATGGTGTAAAAAACAAAACCTTCCTATTCATGATACTCTTGTTTCGATGTATCCTTATTAACAGGTCATGGGGCGTAGATATGCACGGTCTTGTTTCACTATAGCACACTGTCTAAACTCATCCTTCCGGGAAGGGAGACAAATCGGGTTACAGTTCGCACGTATAACCCGGTCCCTTATCTGACTGGTTCGGGTGGCGGCCGTAACTCCTCCTTGTGTTCCGAAAGAAGGATTGGACCGTTTGTAGGTCATACAATTTTGTTCGACGCCATTTCCACTTTGAAAGAGATTATTACCAAGAGACTTGCCTTTGCTAATGTTCTGGTCATATGTCTTTGTTTTTCTCTGTAGATACTCACGATTAGATGTACAATACTGTTTGTCAATAAGAGTAGAAGCACTCCGCTGGATATGGTTCGTTCCACCCTGACATTCTGGTCGTTTGACTCCATAACATATTGAATTTGTATCAAAACCTACTTGTAGGGTATTCGTTAAACATTCGACATTCAAAGAGGTATAGATGGGGTTCTGTGCTTCATCTATCGTAGGTTTATTCCCACTTTGTTGTACTGGAGTAGACAACAGTCTTTTACGTATAATCTTTAGGGGTCGTGTATATCTACGATTACATACCGGAATAGAGGTGCTCGTGACAACTTCAGTTCGTCCACCACAGCTTACGGTCTCTTTGGTCGTAAAGTTGGTTTTTGGATAATTTCCTTGAAATTGTGATTGGTTCACGGTTGGGCTTGTAAACGCATTATATCGTACGGGGTATAGTTCATGTCTTTGTTGACCTTTCCAAGTAAATAACATATGTATATATATATGTTATTAATTTTTGTAGTGTTTCTTTTCTTCCTCTCTTTTTATTACCCACGCGAAGCATTGACCAATGTCGCCAATCCATTTGAAGATGATGAAGACCCGTGTGTCATTAAACAAAAATATGTACCTTTTATTTCAAGTGAACTTGGCTATTCAAATGAGAACAATTCTCTTCAAAAGAATTATGAGTCTATTCTTGAAATGACCGACTATAACAAATATAAACGTTTACTAGACCCTACCTGTCATTTATATTAGATTTAGTTTAGTATCGAAATAATTATAGGGGTATAGTTTATATGTACAAAGTACAAGAAAACACACCTAGTCCTGTTTCATTTCCTTCCGAAGAAAAACTCTATATTGCTGTGTGGGCAACGATTGTGATTGGTATGATGTATGTCATACAGGTCAGACGTCTTTAACTATCACTCTGCGATAAAAAAGAAATTAGTCTTGAAAAAAGAACGTATCTTGGTCTTGTAATAAGGGAGAGAACCTTGTTTTAATTTATTGGTTTCAGTCAGGTTCTTCTCGATAATATCTTGTGTGTGTTCTCGTATCATTTTGTTTAATCCATAGTCACAGAATATCTTTTTGAATGTCTCATAATTTTCTCGGTTTTCTTCTATGAACTCCTCTATGGGAACATCATAACGTATTTCGAAGAGTTCTTTGTAGAATTCATCCTTGTCTTTGGTCACATAAGACTCAGCCAAGGTCTTATACAGTTCATGTTTCTCTGGACCAAACTTTAATTTGTAGGAAGTTAGCATAGAAAAAAACAAGTGAACGATGGTTATCATTCCACGTTCCGAACCACGAAACACGTTAGACAATAGACGCACATAATTCCCCATCAAGGTCTTAATGTTGTTTTGAAAGGTACACGTCTTACATTTGTTTCTACATTCATCTCCAGTAAAGGAATCGGAGAGGAGATGTTTCATGATACAACGGCTTGTCTCCTTGTAATCGATTTTAAACTTGTTTTCTTTCTGTGAATATGATTCCATCAAGGCAAATGGGTTCATGATACGTGTTACATGAACGCTATCCAAGAGAGTCTTCGTGTTCGGGTCGAGATTGATAGGGTTATCACATAAGTCTTGTCCATTTCGTACAAAGAGCGTATTCATCAATACTATCATCCGGACCATCATCTTAATGTCCGTAATGCGTTTTATACTATGTTCTAGGTTCTCTCTTCTTTCAAAATTAAGTTTGGGAATATTTTCCACATAATCGAGTGTATCTTTTAGGTTGAAGGATAGTCTTGATTTACCTCCTAATATACCCAACGAGTTTTGTATCATCTTATTTAAATCTACCTTTCCCCCACTTTGGCGTCTATTTGTTTTACGGCACCGTCCGCCGGTTTGACCAAACTGTTCCGCCCTAAATTCTTTTTGAGTCTTTTTACAAGTATTACATCCAACTACAACCTTTTTATCTTGAATGATATCATTTTCATCCGGCAAAACAAACTGGGTATAATCAATCTCTTGGCCATTTTTGTATCCGGTAAATAAATACTTGTATAATTGTTTACTAAGGGCATCAATCTCAACCGTTTTCAATCGGTTGTCGGATAAGTTATTGATGGTATTCATAGGTAAATTGGCGATGACTGCCGCTACATAAAGAGGTGATGCTAGAATAGATAACGCACCATATTTTAACATGTCTACATATGAACATTCTGGTTCTTCGTTTCCTGTCGCTTTGCTAGTGAACATTTCCGTAAGAGAAGAGGGTTTGAAATCTTTCACCACATTGTATACATTTCTAGCGGACGGGGCTTTAAGCGCCATCCCTTTGACTTTTTTCGCAATGTTCATTCGACCTGGAATTGCCGCATAAGTATTTTTAAGTTTTCCGATAGCTGCCCCTGTTCCTTCTCTTCCTTTCTTTAATGTGAAACTTGTCAAGTTCTTCGTTTTCTGTAAAGCCATCGCACCTCCTTCTTTCATCCCACTCCCTATTGTAGTACCGAATCTTGCCGCCATGGCGGCTCCTCCATGGATACGTTTCTTGGTACGTTTCTTTTTCATTATTCTATACACATATTTTAAGCTCTAACCTTACGTAAAAAACTGTAAGAGCCATTATGAGCATCTCCACCAAAGCTCAAGTCATTGTAGGTCTTCAATGTGCTGTCCAAGTTCTTGAAACGGGTATAGAGAGAACTGTCCGACACGTAGACACGGTTCCCGTAATACAAAGGGACTTCAGACGTGGATACGCCTAGGGTCATCTTTCCACAATCCTTCTGGCTCATACTGTCTGAATGAGATTGATTGCTGCCTCCACAGGATTGACCAATGCGATTTAAAAAATCACCTTGATTCATCGAGGCACGGAAAGGTCCGGCAAACGAACGAATGACTTTTTGGTCGCTCCGGGTAAAACTGCTTTTACCAAAAGACTTGCGTAGAATTTTACGTTTCATGGCGTCATCCGCACAAAAAGTTGAGTTGGCGAAACCAGCTCCTGGTCTAGACCCTTGTACTCCTCCACCTAGATTGCTCATTAGTATAAAGTAATATAAAATAAAAAGTCGTAAAAGTTATAAATATTAGATATTAGATATATTAGGTGAATCATAATGTTTTAGGTCATAATCCGTGGAACAATATTCATCGAAATCAACTCTTGAAATAATAGCTTACAGCTAAAGGGGATTTCCACATAGGAGAACTCCGTTCGATTGTCGCAATTCTTACACAGGTGAATATGTTTCTTGTCGTTAAAGATAGCAATCAGTCCGCATTTCTTACATACGTGTACAGAGTACTTGTCCGATACATCGTACATTCTCTCTCTCGTAAATCGAGAAGCTCCGTGGGATATCATACAGTCGCGTTCCATTTCTCCAAAACGAAGACCTCCGTCACGACTTCGCCCCTCGGCTGGTTGACGTGTCAGGTTGACCATCGGTCCGATACAACGGCTGTGTTGCTTGTCGTTCACCATGTGCTTCAGTCGTTGATAGTAAACAGGTCCCATGAAGATGGATGTTTCGATTTGTCCGCCTGTTTTTCCGTCGTAAAGGATTTCGTTTCCTTTGGACTCATAACCACACTTGTTCAGTTCCTTAAACAATGTATTCATGTTCAGCTCTCCAAAACTAGTACCATCACCAAACAGACCGAGTTCCAGAAGTAGCTTACCCAGTAGGGTTTCCTTAATCTGAGCAATCGTCATGCGCGAAGGAATCGCGTGCGGATTAATGATGAGGTCAGGTCGAAGTCCGTCTTTGGTAAAGGGAATGTCTTCTTCTTCTAGAATATTACCGATGGTACCCTTTTGTCCGTGGCGGCTCGAAAACTTGTCTCCGATATTAGGTCGACGCAGCGTGCGAATGCGTACCTTACAGAAGTTGTATCCGTCTCCATTTCTACCGATATAGTTCTTATCGATGTACGACTCCTCGTCAGTTCGATGTGACTTGCTCTGGTCCTCATATTTGATAAGCTTTGTATTGTCATTTTTATGCTCTTTGATGACTACGACCTTTGCGATGATAATGTCTTTGTCTTCTACCAACATGTTCTCATCCATAACGCCTTGTTTGTTAATCTTGTCATAATTTCCAAACTTCATGTTACGAGTGTTCATCTTATTGGGCTTGGTGTGAATTTCCTCTTCGCCATTCGTCTTCTTGTCTTCGTCTTTTTCCGTGTGATAAATCGTCGCATGAAATAGTCCTCGTTCAATAGAACCGCGATTAAACAAGATACTATCCTCTTGATTGAATCCGGTATGGGTCATGATGGCCACGATAACTTGATTTCCAGACGGAAGTCTGTTCAACTTCAACATGTTCATGATACGAGTCTCGACCAAGGGTCTCATGCTATAATTCAGAACATAAGCCGTCTTGTCCATACGGCTGTTCACGTTCGAAACATAGACTCCCATAGCTTGTTTACCCATCGCAGACTGATACGTATTACGAGGAGATTGATTGTGTTCGGGAAATGGAATACAGGACGCAATCACTCCGAAGATGGTACTAGGATGTATTTCACAGTGAGTATAATGGTATTGGTCTGTAATCTTAGACGGAAACGTCGCAATCATGCTACAAGATTGTTCAAAGGGGTCTACGTATTCAATGACCGCATCGGGTATCTTTATACTCATAATCAGGTCATCCCACGCAAGCTCCTTTTGGTCGATTTGTTTAATCATTTCTGGAGTAATGAGAAGGACATTGTCCTTGACTCGATACAGAGGTCGCATCAAACGACCAGACTCATTTGTAATTCGAATTTCCTGTGTATCAAACTTAAACACAATCGATGTATAGATATGAAATATACCTTTTGCCTTCATGTTCTTTAGGTCTTGAAAGAGTTGTATGGCGTGGTCTGTGATACCGACCCATTTCCCGTTCACGAATACCTTGACGCGCTTATACATTTCTTGCGGTGTCTTGATTTCTTTGAGAGATACAATCTTTCCTTCCAAGTACTCGTGAATGGGTAGACTGTCCGAATAACCCGAAATCACCGTCATGTAACTGAGATTTTTAACAACCCCAATCGACTGACCTTCTGGTGTCTCTGCTGGACACAAGAACCCCCACGATGACCCGTGTAATTTACGCGGCTCAATCAGTTTACCACTCTTGTCAATAGGCATGTTAATGCGTCTCAAGTGACTGAGGGTAGACGCATAGGTTAGACGATTCAGGACTTGTGCGACACCCACCTTGTTCGAATTCAAATGCTTAATACCGAAGTCTCCTGTCGAAAGCGCCCGCTTCAGACCGTTCTCAATTGTAGAAGGTTTCACAATCTTGTAAATGTTTGTGAGCGTAATGATGCTTGCGTAATCTTCTGTGGTTTTCCACGAACCCGTGTTGATTTCTCGAATGACCTTCTTCTGAATATCCTTGACGCTCTTGTTGAAGTAATTACGAAAGAGATTATTCAGAAGGGCTCCTGTCAATTCAATACGCTTATTTACATAACAGTCACGGTCGTCTGCGGTTCGATAGCCAAGAGCACACCGGATAAGGGTGTTCGTCATGTATCCAAGCATATACCGTTTTTCTTTTTCGGTAGGACAGTTTGGAAACAGGTCATTGGTCAGTACATCCATCGCAAACTCCATCTTCTTTTTGTTGCCTTCCTCTTTTTCCATGTTCAAAGGAGTATAGATGACCGAATTTGTAATGTACAAAATACAATCTTCATATTTGATATATTCGCACGCTTGTAGAATAGATGCTTTGAGATAATGAAGGATTTCCTGGTTTTCTGGACATTCCACATCGAGACAAATCATGTTGCATATTTCCTTGTCACTTTTGAGTCCAATCGCTCGAAACAATACGAACAATGGTACGGGTCGCTTGAGACGAGGAATTTGTACCAAAATCTCATTTCCACAGGATAGAAGTCTCGACGAAATCATCATGTAAATCTGCTTGGGAGAAATACATTTCCAATCCGGCACCGAACGAACTTCCGAAGTCCAAAGCCATTTATTCCCAGGTTTTTGCTTGTAACAAAGAATGGTATTGTCGGCTGGTTTTTCTTGACCAATACATGTCTTTTCAGACCCATTGATAATGAAATACCCTCCAGGGTCCATCTTGCATTCATCAAGCTGTTCCGGACGCAAGTTTTCGTATTGATTCAGAATACAAATCGAAGACTTGATCATGATGGGGATTTTTCCAAATTGAATTTTGGACAATTTCACATGCTTGATTTCCTCTTGTTCTAGTTGTTCGCCTCTACGAATAATGTATTTGATGTTTAGGTCAATTGTAAAATTAGACGTATACGTGAAGTTCCTCAATCTCGCGTTGTGCGGAAACATCAACTTTGTCGATCCGTTGTTCTCATGAATTTCTGGACGATAGATACACAAATTCTCAAATTCAATGACCGTCACCAGTCGGTATTTCTTGAATTCTTTAATGTAATCATACGGAGATTTAATGACCAAAGGATTAAACATCTCGATGGTTCGTTTCATCTGTACTTGTATGAAATCATTATACGACTCAATCTGGTGTCTCACGAGTTGATGAAGGTGCTTGTCTCGAAAGTACGACTCAATCACCTTCCAGCAATCGGTTTTGGAGTAGGACGACATGTTCATTCTATATGTCCTATTCCGTTTAAATCAATTTTTAAAAGGATAGGATATAGGTTCAAGTGCCTATCTTTTTTTGTGTTTTCTCTATATGGCTTCTAAAACCGTAAATATTAAACCTGAATTTCTTCATACGAAACGTAAGAGTAAGCGTAAACTACCCGACCAACTCGTTATACAGCCTACCAACTTGAGAGAAATGTTACTGAACAAACTTATCGAAAGAAGAAAGACTCAAAAAGTAAAGATAGACCCGCCTATCCTGAACGAGATATCCTTTGACCATACTCCGATAATACCCTCACCATTGCCGATATCTGTTCCATTGTCCGAGACATGTGAAGTTCAAAAAGACAAACCTTACGGCATTTTAAAGAATGGGAACAAGCCCACCTTTAAAACATGGAGTGCACAAACACATGTTCCTGAAATAAAGGTTATGGATAAAGAAAAGGAACCTACACCTCTAGTTATACCTACAGATACACCTATCTCTATACCTAATTCAGATATTCCTATTTCAGAAACCGAAAAGGTAGTCCTAGGTAAAAACAAGAAAAAGAAATATGTTTGCGTATTAATTGAAAACAACAAGACCAGAAAAATACATGGAGAACGTGCTCAAAAAATAAAAAAGACTAGTATTCAAACAGTCCGTAATTATTTGAAAATTCATAATCTAATTAAATCAGGTAGTGCCGCTCCAAATCCTTTGTTAAGAACCCTTTACGAGAACGTACTCTTTTGTGGTGATATTACCAATCAAAATAAGGAAAACCTAATACATAACTTTACAGACAAGGTCGAATAGCGTTAGAGAGGACTTCTACAATACGGACAGGTTTGACTGATCGCTATCCATTCATGAAAAGGATTTCTCTTGAACAAATGTCGACAAGACCTTACCATTACTACTCGGTCCATATCCTGAAAGGCTTCTTGGGTAATCGGACATTCTGTATAAATGGGTGTAATGATATCAGAATATTGATGTTCACTATAAACGGGTTCGGTTGTCGGTGTATTGGGTGTATTACGTGCGGCACGTGAATTACGCCTCAGGTTTTCACTCGTAAACACAATATTGATAAGGTCTCCAAGAGGATTGTTTTCTTGGGTATTACGTCTAGAGACCCTGGCTAAGTTTTGTTCATGTAAAAGAACAATCTGTAACAAGGTCGCTATGTTATCGGAGCTTCTCGAAAGCAAATCTTCATTCATTAGGTTAGAAAACGATGGATGTTTATATTTGTTTTCCATTTCTATCTATAAATTAAAATAATGAAATAGTTTATGAAGGAAGAAGAAGATATTGCTTCGTATGATGAGAACAATCGTGATATTATAGGATTTTTTAATGTATATCGGGTGAAAATGATTTTATTGTTGTTTGTTGTTATTTTGATTTACGTCGTGATTTTCAGTCTTTTGAATAATGCTTCGACCGCTAATCCAGAACGCAAACCCTACATTTTTGTCATTGAGATTGTTCTATGGGCAGTTTTGATTGCGATTATCGCGTTGAATGTTCGATATTACAACGACAAAGATTTCTCCTTTGACCAAATGTTCAAAAACCTGTTTAGCGAAAAGATACCACAAATTGATGTGAATGTACACAAGGGAAAAGATTACATGGAAGAAGATGGAGACAAAGGAAATGGTGGCAGAAGTAATGACGGAGGCAGAGCTAATGACGGAAGAAGAAGCGATGGCGGAAGCAACGGAGGCGGAAGCAACGGAGGAAGAAGCAACGGAGGCGGAAGCAACGGAGGCGGAAGCAACGGAGGAAGAAGCGATGGAGGAAGCAACGGAGGAAGAACGAATGATGATTACAGAGATTATCCAAAACGAGCAACAGGAGAGAAACGAAAAGATGAAGTCTTTCACCTTAGAAAGAACATCTTTAATTATAGTGAAGCCAAAGAAGCATGTGGTCTATTAGAGTCTAGGCTTGCTACATATGATGAAATTGAAAATGCTTATTCTAATGGTGCTAATTGGTGTAGTTATGGGTGGAGCGATGACCAAATGGTATTGTTCCCAACTCAAAAAGAATATTTAAACCAGTTGAAACAATTTCCTGGTCATGAACATGACTGCGGACGACTGGGAATAAACGGTGGTTATGTCAAAAACAAATACGCAAAATTTGGCGTAAACTGTTATGGAAAGAAGCCCTATGCGACAGAAAAGGACAGGGAATACCTTTCTAAATACAAATTGTCTGGTTCCGTACCGGATGATATGCTGAAGAAATTAAGAGAAGAAAAACAAAAGGACTTCTTGGTGACACCTTTCAATAAGGATAAATGGAGCGCAATTGGATAAGTATTTTATAGTTTGAGTTTTTTTGTAGATACCTTTCGCTGCTTCTTTCGCTTGGACTGTGACAACACCTTTTCCATTCCCATCACCTTATGCCATATTTTTTGTTCTTCTTTAAAATCAAACGACCGAAAAACAAAAGGAGATTTTGACTTTTTTTTGTAAACACCTAAGCATAGACCCATGGGAAGCATATATATTTCTATATATACTTTATTAGATTTATGCGTCTGTATTCATTATAATAATTCATCCTTTATTATAATGAATGTATTAGACCATTATGGGGCGGAACACCTTACGATTGGAAAAGCAGTTGAAATGGAAGATGACCATTTTTTTTGTAAAATAGAGTATAACGAAGAACCTTTTCTTATTCGAACGACTCATTCTTGTATTTATAGGAAAAAAGCAGACCCTTTGTCTAGTTATGTCTATGTCTCACTTACTCAAAAAGACTATCTGGAATGGTTTGAAGAATTCTACAAAGGAATTATTTCACAATTTCACATACAGTCGATGGACTGGTTTGAAGAACCCATGACCCACCATGAATTCGAATGCTCCTTTATTAATCCTCTAAAAAGCAACATTAAACAGAAGTGTTTTGATATCATGTGTAAGATGGATAGTAGGTTAAAAGTAGTCGGTACAGAGAGTTCCTTAGACGAGTTGGGAGATATAGAGGTGTTTCCAACATTTCATGTAAAAGGAATACGATTTAACACAAAACATTTTATGTTTGACATCGAGTTGGTACAAGTAGACCTTATTCCCACTCAGGACACAGTTACCGTTGAAAAGGAGGTTCCAAAGGACACTTCTGAGGATACTATAGAAGAATATTGTCCGTCCGTTGAAGATTTAGAAGAAACTGAAATGGACCTCGAAGAAGAGTCTATCTATGACATTTACGATACAATCAATGAACATATCAAGGAAGATATGGTAGAAAATATTCGTAAGCTTTTTCTACAAAAAAATCTAAAATTAAAATTGAATTTGGCGGAGGTGGTGGAGGATGAAGAACCTGATTCTGAATAATTTCTATT
>Ga0209550_10001322_pt1 | contig 23765 bp, 22 predicted proteins | sample LauGreSuBDMM15SN_2_FD_187567 | JGI IMG/M metagenome (GOLD analysis project Ga0209550, IMG submission 187567) | Freshwater lake microbial communities from Lake Michigan, USA - Su13.BD.MM15.SN (SPAdes) (version 5) | ecosystem: Environmental > Aquatic > Freshwater > Lake | place: Lake Michigan... | reverse complement strand
CGCCAGTATGTAAAATACTTGATTTTGGAAAATATAAATATGACATTAAAAAACGTCTCCAGGATTCCAGAAAAAAGCAAAAAGTTACTGTGCTTAAAGAGGTGAAGTTTCGACCTAATATTGGTCAAAATGACTTTGATGTTAAGATGCGCAGCATAGAAAAATTTTTAAATGAAGGCGATAAAGTGAAGGTTTCTCTGTGGTTTCGTGGTAGAGAAATGGCTCATAGTGAATTAGGGCGCCAGCTTTTTGACCGTATCATTGAAGCTGTTGGTGAAAATGCAAAGTTAGAGCTAGCTCCTAAGATGGAAGGCAAGCAAATTATGATGATATTAGTGCCTAAAAATGCTACTGTATAACTCGTTTTTCATAAAATAAACAAAATGTCTTTCAAAGAAAAATTACTGGATCCGAGTAAGAATATTATAGTTGCTATAGATGGTGTATCTGCATCTGGAAAAGGTACTCTTGCAAAACTAATGGCAAAGCGTTTCGGTCTTACATATTGCCAAACTAGTATATTTTATCGACAGCTCGCATATGATGTTATAGAGAATGCTATAGAAAATGATAAGGAACAAATCATAAAACTATCAGCCAAACCTTTTACATTAAAGCAAGGGGTAGATTTATATAATGCTAAAGTAACCGATATTGCTTCAAAAATAGCAATAATTCCAGAGGTGAGAGAAAATTTACGATCACCGCAGCGAGAATTTCTTAAAACTCACAAAAGAATTGTTATGGAAGGGCGCGATATAGGTACAGTAATAGCACCTACTGCGGATTTAAAATTATTTATTATTGCAGATGTGGTAGTGCGTGCTCATCGTAGAGTAAATCAAATGAGTGAAAATGGCGAGGATATTCCAGTGCAGGATATTATTTCTTCTTTGATGGAGCGGGATATGAGGGATAGTACTAGATCAGACTCTCCTTTGGTGAAAGCGGATGATGCTATAGAGATAGATAGTTCTGGGATTAGTCCAGAGGAAATTGTAGAATTATTGATAGGGTGAATTAGTATTAGTGTGATGTCATTCTTAGCTAAAGGCAGAATCCAGAAGATTATAAATGCTGGATCCTAGCCTTCGCTCGGATGACATCAACGTGACTACTCTTGGATGAGGCCAAATTAATGCAGGAAAAACAACAAATAGAGGCTATTTATGGGTATGAGTATAAGTCATTTATTAATTATATTGCTTATTATACTAGTATTATTTGGAGCCGGGAAATTACCACAGGTGATGTCAGATCTAGGTCGCGGTCTAAAAGCTCTTAGAGACGGTATGAGAAATGACGTTCATGAGGATGAGAAGAAAATCGTAAAGAAGCGTAAGGGGAAGTAGCCCTCAATATCTTTTTAGTAAACTACCAAACTAACAATGTGGGTCTTTTGCCTGTCTAATTTTAATTCTGACAAGCAAGCGCTCTATAATCTTGATATATGCTGAGTTTTTTAGTAGCTTACTATATTAGACTTTTAACAAATTAATTTGCTTGGTGCTAAAAAGATGTTAGATTTTGCACAAATTCATGAAATAGCCTGGGAAGTATTTTTTATAGTTTTAAAAGTTATCGCAATTACTATACCACTTATTTTGTCTGTAGCTTATCTAACATACGCAGAACGTAGAATAATAGGTTTGATGCAGCTTCGCAGGGGGCCTAATGTTGTTGGACCTTTTGGATTGCTACAGCCTATTGCAGACGCGGTAAAGCTTATATTCAAGGAATTGCTCATTCCATCACCTGCTAATAAAATTATATTCATACTCGCTCCAGTTATTACTTTTGTGCTAAGCCTTATTGGTTGGGCTGTAATTCCTTTTGATAAAGGCTTAGTGCTTGCCAATATAAATGTTGGTGTACTCTATATTATGGCAGTTTCTTCTCTTGGTGTGTATGGTATTATTATGGCTGGTTGGGCTAGTAATTCAAAATATGCTTTTTTGGGAGCTGTCCGTTCTTCAGCTCAGATGATATCTTATGAAGTATCTATGGGATTAGTAATTGTTACTGTACTGCTTGCTACAGGTAGCCTTAATCTTACAGATATTGTAGAGTCCCAGAGAGATAGGCCATTTTGGATAGATATTATGCTAGCCCCAATGTCTGTAGTATTTTTTATATCTATATTAGCTGAGACTAACCGTTTACCATTTGATTTGCCAGAAGCTGAGGCAGAACTGGTTGCAGGGTATAATGTGGAATATTCTTCTATGACATTTGCTATGTTTTTCTTGGGTGAATATGCAAATATGATACTAGTAAGTAGTATGATGACAGTGTTTTTCTTGGGAGGGTATCTTCCACCGTTTAATATACAATCTCTTGATTTCATACCTGGTATTATTTGGTTTTTATCCAAAATCGCATTTTTACTATTCATATTTTTATGGATTAGAGCAACATTGCCACGTTATAGATATGATCAGTTGATGCATTTAGGATGGAAGGTATTTTTACCTCTTTCTTTATTATGGGTAATATTGGTTTCTGGTGTATTGCTTTATACCGAACATTTGCCTCATATGGTGAAATCTTCATCCTCTTATAGCATGATTCCAGCGGAGGTTGAGATTCATGAATCAAAAATCTCTAAATGTACAAACTCCATTCCAACATACGTGTGTATGACACCGAAAGGTATGAGGAAAATAACATGAACAGAATATGGACAATATTTAAAACTCTAACTTTATTTGAAATAGCTAAAGGCATGTGCCTTACACTCAAATATCTCTTTAAGAGCAAAGTGACAATAAACTATCCTTATGAAAAAAGCAGAATCAGTCCTCGTTTTAAAGGTGAGCATGCTTTGCGCCGTTATCCGAATGGTGAAGAGAGATGTATAGCTTGTAAATTATGTGAAGCGATTTGTCCCGCTCAGGCAATTTATATTGAAGCTGAAGAAAGAGAGGATGGTAGTAGACGTACTACGAAATATGATATTGATATGACAAAGTGCATTTACTGTGGATTATGTCAGGAGGCATGTCCAGTGGATGCTATTGTAGAGGGGCCGAATTTTGAATTTGCTACTGAGACTCATAAAGAGCTTTTGTATAATAAAGATAAATTACTGCGCAATGGTGATGTATGGGAGCAAGAAATTGCTGCTAAGCTAAAAGCGGATTATAAGTATAAATGACAAAGAAGGTGGATTTGAGGCCTGAGGGAGTCTAAATAGTATGATTACAGGATATAGTATTATGACGATGTTTTTTTATTTATTTGCTGGATTATTGATTACAGGTAGTCTAGGAGTAATTCTTAGTCGCAATCCTGTGTATTCAGTATTATGGCTTATTTTTGCTTTCTGTAATGCAGCAGGTCTTTTTGTACTTTTAGGTGCTGAATTTTTAGCTATGACATTAATCGTGGTATATGTGGGAGCAGTGGCTGTATTATTTCTATTTGTGGTTATGATGATAGACGTCAATGTAGCAGAAATAAAATCAGGAGTAGCAGCAAATTGGCCATTAGTGTTATTTTTCTTAGTGTTATTTGGTGCAGATATTATCACTATTATAATGATGTCTCTAAAAAAATCTGTAGCTACAGCAACATTGGCTATTCCAGATAATATAACAAATACTGAAGCTATAGGGTATATTTTATACACTGATTTTATGCTTCCTTTCGAAATTTCGGGGCTGATTTTGCTTGTAGCTATGATAGGTTGTATAGTTCTAACATTAAGACATTTGTCTGGAGTAAAAAGGCAAGATATTGCTGTGCAGCTATCTAGGAATAAACAAAATTCTTTAGAAATCAAAAAGGTAAAAACTAATATAGGGGTTAGTGTAAAATATGAGTGAAATAACGCTGATAGATTATTTAGCTTTGTCCAGCCTAATATTTGTTATAGGAGTTGCTGGGATATTTTTAAATCGCAAAAACATACTTATTTTACTTATGTCGATAGAATTAATATTGCTTTCAGTCAATATTAATTTTGTAGCCTTTTCTAGTTATCTACATGATATTGTAGGGCAGATATTTAGCCTGTTTATATTGACTGTAGCAGCTGCAGAGGCGGCAATTGGTCTTGCGATTTTGGTAGTGTATTTTCGAAATAAAGGATCAATTGCCGTGGAAGACGCAAGCCAAATGAGGGGGTGAGATGACAATATTTATTCTGGGCCTTCCTTTAATCTCTGGTATAATTTGTGGTCTGGGTAATAAGCTATTATCCTTTAGATTAGCTAGTTTTATCGCAGTTGGGTGCATGGCTATATCAGCTATTTTAGCAGTACAGTTGTTATTAGAAGTTCAGATAAAACATCAAATATTTCACTATATCATCTCTACTTGGTTTAGTATTGGTGATTTAAAAGTAAATTGGTCTATATATGTGGATCAGCTTACAGCAGTAATGTTCGCAGTGGTGACAATAGTATCGACTATAGTGCATATATATTCCTATGGATATATGCACGAAGATGAAAATTTACCTCGTTTTATGAGCTATTTATCTTTTTTCACATTTTGTATGCTTGCTCTTGTATCTGCTGATAATTTTGTACAATTATTTTTTGGTTGGGAAGGGGTTGGAGTTTGTTCATATTTACTTATAGGATTTTGGTATAAAAAAGCTTCAGCATCAAGCGCAGCAGTTAAAGCATTTATTGTAAATAGGGTTGGAGATTTTGCGTTTATAATAGGCATATTATCCATTATATATTTTACTGGCTCTACAGATTTTAAAGTAGTTTTTGAGAGTAGTAATGTTTTGAAAGAGGCCTCTTTAAATTTCTTGGGTTTTGAAATATCTATCATAGAACTAATCTGTATGATGCTTTTTATAGGTTGTATGGGGAAGTCTGCTCAAATAGGTTTGCATGTATGGCTTCCAGATGCAATGGAAGGGCCTACGCCTGTTTCAGCTTTGATACATGCTGCTACAATGGTTACAGCAGGAGTGTTTTTGGTTGCCAGAGCTTCTCCTTTGTTTGAAAATGCTCCCTTTGTATCTCATATTATTTTGTGGGTTGGAGCTATAACATGTATTTTTGCTGCAAGCATAGCAGTAGCTCAGAATGATATAAAAAAGATCATAGCTTATTCAACATGTAGTCAGCTTGGTTATATGTTTATGGCATGTGGTGCGTTATCCTATGATGCGGGTATATTTCACCTTTTAACTCATGCATTTTTCAAAGCGATGCTCTTTTTATGCGCGGGTGTAGTGATTCATTCAGTACACGAGCAGGATATACGAAAAATGGGTGGATTAAGAAAACATATGCCTGTTACTTATACATTATTTTGGATAGGTTCTTTAGCGATAATGGGTATATATCCTTTTGCTGGATATTATTCCAAAGATTTAATATTAGAATCAGTATTTATAGTAAATTCTGGAGGGCCATTTATTTTAGGAATTATGGCTGCGTTTTTAACTGCTATATATTCTATGAAAATTATAATAATGGTATTTCATGGCGAGATGTCATCCCATCATAGTGTGGAATCCAATAATATAGTGGATCCTGGTTTTCGTAAGGATGCCGGACATGAAGGGCCTTTAGTAATGATTTTACCTTTGCTTCTTTTAGCTGTAGGTAGTGTTTGCAGTGGTGCATTCTTAATAAGCTATTTTACCACTCATTCAGAAACCCACGCAGCAGAAAAAATAAAACATCTTCCTATTGCTGTAGGGTTAGTTGGTATGCTAGTTGGCTTTGTAGTATATCAGTGGAAATTATCAGAAAAAATTGCAAAAATATTCTCTGTAATGTATGAAATTGTATCTAACAAATACTTCATTGATGAAATATATGATATAGTTTTTGTTAGAACTACATTTATGTTATCGCGTCTAACAAAATCAATTGATTATATTATAGATTTTTTCCCAAATAGTAGTGGTGATATTGCACAAATTTCAGCAGTAATAGTGTCGAAGCTTCAAAATGGCTATATTTTTTCATATGCTTTTTACATGTTGCTAGGACTTTTGGGTATTATGTTCTGGTGGATAATAGGGTTTTTAAATTTTTAATCTTAAAAGATATTTTATATGGACTATGTAAATCTACCAATACCAATTCTTTCAGTGTCTATTTTTTTGCCTATAGTTGGTATTTTTTTTATGATGATTTTTGCAAATCATGAAAATATAGAGAGAGAAAATATATATGCTAAATATATAGGTATATTTAGCGCATGTCTTACATTGCTCGCTTCTTGCTACATGATGGTGTGCTTTGATTACAATCAGCATGGTTATCAGTTTGAAGAACATTACAAGCTAGCTCCTAGTTTAGGTTTAGAATATAATCTTGCTGTGGATGGGATATCGTTATTATTCATAGTATTAACCGCATTGCTTATACCTATATGTTTTTTCACAGTAGCCTGTAATTTAAAAGAAAAAGTGAGAGAGTTTTTCATTTGTTTTTTGCTTTTAGAATCTTTTGTAATAGCCTGTTTTGCTTCTAGCAATCTACTTTTATTTTATATATTTTTTGAAGCCATGCTAATACCTATGTATATTATTATTGGCTGTTTTGGAGGAGAAAATAGAGTATATGCAGCTTTTAAATTTTTCTTATATACATTTTTGGGGTCAGTATTTTTTCTCATAGGGCTTATAACTATTTATATAAAAATAGGTAGTTTTGATATGCTGTATCTTATGTCGCATACAAAAGATATAGCTAATTTAGTGCCTCACTGGGTATGGGTTGGTATTTTTATAAGTATGGCAGTGAAAGTACCTATGGTTCCTTTTCATACATGGTTACCCGATGCCCATGTGCAAGCGCCTACCAGTGGTTCTGTAATACTTGCTGGTATTTTATTGAAAGTGGGTGGATATGGAATGATACGGGTTTTAATACAAATTATGCCAGATTTGAGTAGGTACTATGCAGAATATGTAATATATATGAGTATATTTGCCATTATTTATGGATCATATGTAGCTATGACTCAGATAGATATGAAAAAAATGATAGCATATTCTTCCGTAGCACATATGGGGTATGTTACTGCAGGTATATTTAGCATGAATAATACAGGTATGGAAGGCGCATTGTTACAGATGCTTAGTCATGGTTTGATTTCTTCAGGACTCTTTTTAGTTGTTGGTATGCTTTATGAGAGGATACACACAAAAGAAATAGCGGCGTATGGTGGGGTAGCTACTAGAATGCCATTTCTGGCTACATTTTTTATGATACTGGTTATGGGATCAGTAGGTTTGCCTGGGACTAGTGGCTTTGTGGCAGAGTTTATCAGTTTGGTGGGTATATTCAAATATAACATGTATTTTGCTATTATTGCAGCTTTTGGAGTAGTTTTAGGTGCTATATATATGCTTTCTTTATACAAAAAAGTGATGTTTGGTGTAATTACAAATCCAAAAATACAAAAAATAGAAGATTTAGGTTTGCATGAGATTTTAGTATTATCAGTACTTTGTATTTTTACGATAATTATAGGCATTCAGCCAGAATATATATTATCAATATTTAGATTGGGATTGAGTAGAATTTTATGAATAATGAACAATTACTACATGATTTGATGGTTGTTATGCCAGAGCTGGCAATATCAGTTTCGGCACTTTTTGGGTTGTTGCTTGGAGCGTTATACGGAAAGCCTAGTAAAGTTTTAGCCTATGTAATATTAGCTATTTTAGTGATTTTGACATATTGCATGTTTGCTTTTGGAAGTATGTTTCACGGTAGTGCATTTCACGGAAGCTATTCTAATAATGAGTATACTATCGTATTTAAAACATATATTTTAGCAGGTGTTTCTATATTATTTTTAGCTTATATAGGTTATGCGCAAAATAATATTTCCACGGAATTTATTATATTAATTCTGCTATCTGTTGTTGGTGGATGCGTGGCAATTTCTGCAAGAGATTTGATAATATTATTCGTAGGATTAGAGTTACAATCTTTGCCAGCTTATATACTTGCTGCTTTTTCAAGAGAATCAATAAAATCTTCAGAAGCGGGGTTGAAATATTTCGTTCTAGGAGCTTTGAGTTCTGCAATTTTATTATTTGGATCATCACTAATATACGGTTTTACGGGTAGTGTATCTTATGTGGATATTAGCGATTCCATTATTAATGGAGCTAATATAGGTGTAATAGTTGGTATTAGTATGATCTTAGCAGCTCTGATGTTTAAATTATCGGCAGCTCCGTTTCATATGTGGACACCAGATGTATATGAAGGTGCTCCTATTATTGTAGTGGCATTATTTTCTTCAGTGCAAAAACTCACAGTTATTGCTGTTTTAGTATCAGTCATAGCGCTAACACTTGCAAAATTTGGAATATTATTTGTCCCCATAATAAAATTTTTAGCAGTGCTTTCATTATTTGTTGGTGCTTTTGGAGCTATATTACAAACTTCTATAAAGAGACTTATGGCTTATAGCACAATATTAAATTCAGGCTATATATTATTAGCTATAGTAGCGGATATGTATTTAGGAATTTGGCGTCATGCATTTTTTACATACATGGTAATCTATGGGATAACAACTATAGGATTTTTTACTTTACTTGCAGGGATATTTCAAAATAAAGCAGATGATTTGAGTTTTGGTGATTTAGCGGGTTTGAGCTATAATAATAAAATAGGTGCAGCATGCCTTGCAATTATGATTTCATCAATGATAGGTATTCCACCACTAGCAGGCTTTTTTGGCAAATATTACGTGCTATATGATCTCGTGAATATAGGGGAATATGGTGTAGCTATTCTGGCTGTTGCTGCAAGTGTGGTGGCTGCATTTTATTATTTGAAAATTATAAAAGTAATGTATTTCGATGAACCAGCTTATCCTTCTATTACAGTACGAATACCGTATTTAATAGTATTTGTTACTTCTTTTGCTATTACTTTTGTAATTTGCTTTGCACAAAATTTCGCTGAATTTTTTAATAATATAAAGTTTTTACTATGTATCTAAAATGGTTACAACAATATAATTTGCTGGTATTTGAAGAGATAGATAGTACTAATAATGAAGCAAAACGGCTTATTAAATCTGGTGCTTTGGATAGGCTTGTAATATGGAGTAAGCAACAAACCGATGGTCGTGGGAGATATGGTAGAAATTGGAGCTCTCAAGAAGGCAATCTATATATGTCCGTATTATTACCAGTACAATGTTCACTTGCAAAAGCGGCTCAATTATCTTTTGTTATGGGTTTATCAGTATACGATGTAATAAGTGGTCTTGCAAAAAAACAAAAGATAAAATTAGATATAAATTTAAAGTGGCCCAATGATATTTTAATCTCTGGAATGAAAATAGGTGGGATTTTACTTGAATCACTGCCTGAAGAAGATACTGGTTGGGTTGTGTTAGGGCTTGGGTTGAATGTAGAAAACACTCCTGATGTAGAAAATTCTACTTCTTTGAAAGATTTAGGTATTAAGGGTAATGTAGGGCATGCTTTGGGGATGGTGATGAATAAATTTGATTATTACCATAATCTTTGGACAATATATGGTTTTTCTAAAATCAGACAAATGTGGATAAAAAGAGCTTATAAGCTTGGAGAGGTGGTTACTATTAGCGATATGAAGAATAGAATTTCAGGTGTATTTGAAACTATAGACAAAGACGGTGCTATGAAGATAAAACTTGCTTCTGGAGAAAAATATAGTATGTCTACTGGAGAGATTTTTTTTGGGTGAGTAAATATGAAGCCGACTATAATACTCGTAGCGCCACAAATGGGTGAAAATATTGGGGCTGCTGCACGTGCTATGAAGAATTTCGGGGTATCAGAGTTGCGTATTGTAACTCCACGTGATGGTTGGCCTAATGATAAAGCAGATGCGATGTCAGTAGGCGCTATAGATATTATAAAAAAAGCTAAAATATATGATGATCTTGCGTCTTCTATAGCTGATCTAGAATATGTTTATGCTACTACGGCGACTCCACGTGATATGAATAAGGATTATATATTATCAAAAGATCTCAATAGCAGAGGACGACATCATGCTTTGTCTAAAATAGGCATAATGTTTGGTCGGGAAAATAATGGTCTTAGTAATGAAGAAATTTCTTATGCAAATACTATCTTAAGCATAGACACGGACCCAGAATTTTCTTCGTTAAATATTGCACATGCTGTATCCATAATATGCTATGAGTTATTTAGGCCTTTAGAGCGAGTAGATCTTTCAAATAAACAAATATTATGTAGCAAAGAAGAAATGGAGCATTTCTATAGCCATTTATTTACTGAGCTCGAAAAGCGGAGTTTTTTTAAGACTCTAGAAAGGCAGCCTATTATGACTCAAAATATCCGCGCTATATTTAACCGCACTGATAAAATGTCTAAGAATGAAGTTCAAACTTTACGCGGTATTATTACTACTCTTACAAATAGATAAGTGATTTCTAGCACTCACAATCCTGTGCATGAGCAAAACCAATTACATGTTTTGTATCTGTTGATGACTCTAATATATGTGTTCCAAATATAAAAACTTCTAACGTATTGCCATCAAATTGAGCTTGCCGTGCCTGTCTATATATCCCAACAGCATTAAAAAGAATTAGAGTATCTTCCGTTTTAGGTCCAGCCCCAGTGACACTACCAGAAACTATAGTTATTGATTTAGAGTCAAATGACTCTAGTATAACATCATCATCTGGTAGGTCGATATTATTGGGAGTCAAGGCTTCATCTTTGGCTATATTAGAAAATATATTATGTGTGCGGAGCGATGGATTACTGGAATCTTCTAAGATTTTTTCTGGGTCTTGTCTTGATTCTGGCGCTTGTTTGAATAATCTCTTAACTACGCTCATCATATTTTCTTCTCATTATAAGAATTAGCAAATAACAAAAGTAATTGCAATTATACGTCTGACCCATCTTCTGCTAGACCGCTCAATTGTGTAGGGTGTAAGAATGTTGCCATTGGGTCAGAGGTGATTGCAAGAAATTCTAATATATCCAAGAAATCAACGTTATCCGAAGAAGCTTTTCTAGATGCTGAAGGAGAAGTGTTCGGTGAAGGGTTGGTTGACGTAGGTGGCGTGAAGCTCGCACCGTCAGGACCTTTGCTTACATAGCATGGAGTTTGGCTTAATATAAGGCCATCATTTATACTTAAGTCTGCGCGTCTTGTCATTGTAAAATTTTCTTTTCCCATAATTTCATCCCCTTATAATTAGTTAACGCGTAAATACTCTTAACAAAAAAGTTAAGCGTTAACTTTATAGTAAACTTATCGCGATAAAAATGCAACGATAATTTATAGTAATGATAGCAACCGCTAGGATGAGGTGGAAGAAATAACGCCTGATTCAAGTCATCTACATTGAAATACCAAAATCTATTGTTATACAGTCAAAATTTCCATGAAATTCAGATTCTCGATCCATAAAATCTTCCCTATGATTTTATGATTTGGCATAATTTTTTTCATAGAATCCGTATAAAATTTAAGCTGAGCAATATATCTTTTATCTATATTTTCTTTAGAAGATGGTGGTTTGCTATCGGTTTTGTAATCTATTATTACAACTTCTTCTGAAGATATAGCTACTAAATCTATCCTTCCTATTTTCAGTATATCATCTTCCATATAACCAATACTAACCTCTGTTCTTAATGTGGGATAGTGAGTAAGCTTTATGAATTCTTCTAGAGAAAATAAGAGAGATAATTTCTCTGTTACTAGTTTTTTCAGATTTTGTTCTAGTGATTCAAGGTAGGGATGAGTTGGTTCAAATTTAAAGTTAGAGGTTGTTACACTATCTTCTAAAATTTTATGTATTATAGAGCCATAAGAAATATCTATCCTCGAAGTTAACGGGCTTTTTACATTAGAGAAATCTTCAATGCATGTAGAACTAAGGATACGATTAATATTTTCTAAGTCAGAGATTTTGGGTGTCATGCTTACGTAAGCTGGGATCTGGTTTTTGAATTGAGTCTCTACAGTCTTTGCTTTAGTCATGCTATCAGGAGATGGCTCTGAAGTGGGTACGCAATTATGCTGTACTAGTTCTATATATCTAGAATTTCCATAATAAACTATTCCATCATCACCTTCTTTGCCTAATTCTCTTATGGCTTTTGATACAATGCTATACCAAGAATTCTCTTTTTCTTTTGCTTGTGTTTGAAATCCTGTAATTACTAGATGATCTTCTGCTCTAGTCATAGCTACATATAGAAGTCTTAAATATTCTTCGTAATCTTTATTATCTATGTTGTCTTTATAATTGGTTGAAATCATATTTGAGTTCTTAGAGGCTCCAAGCCATAAAAATTCACCTTCTTTCCATATTAAATTAGATTGATTAGTAGGCATAGAGGTAGTATCTGCTAGAATTACTACGGGAGATTCTAAGCCTTTTGAGGCATGAACAGTCATTACTCTTACGCTCCTAGAAGAAGCTACATCTCGTTTGATTTCTATTTCTCTTTTTTCTAGCCAATAAACAAAAGCTTGCAAATTACCATTGTTTTTATTACTCCAAACATTAGCGAGATTTAAGAGCTCATCCAACACATCATCTGTACCTTCACCGTTTGCACTTCTAAGCAACCCTCTATAATCCATAATGTCCATGAGTTGATGTAAAAAATCAAAAGCACTTAGAGTCAAAGATATTTCTATGAAATAATTTAGTAGCAATAATATGTTTGCGTCATTTATAGCCGAATATAAAGAGCCTCTACGCGTGGCGCTAATATTATGAAGTATCTTATCGTCAATACGAAAGATTGGGGATCTTAACAAGCTTGCAAGATTTAAATCATCCTCTGGTAAAAGCACAAATTTTGTTATAGACACTATATCACGAACCGATAAATGATCCATTATGGCGATTCTATCTATCCCAGATACTGCAACACCTATTTCTTTAAGGGCGCTAATTATATCGTGAGTAAATTGATTTCTCCTTCTAATCAAAATCATAAAATCTTTGGGTGAAGCGGCTTTGCTTGTAGAGGGTAATATGGTGCCTGAATCTATATAATTTTTAATAAATCTTGCTATATTTTCTGCAAGTAGAGTAGATGCTGTCTGTGTTGTTTCAAATTCTTCTACCAACGGCCAAAATAAATCCTTAGGATTTGTTGCATCCTGATATAATGTCCATAATTCTACCAATCCCTCTTCATTTTTTCTAAAACATTCTAACTTTGTATTGGGAAAATATTTTTCACCAAATATTTTTGTAACTAGATCTAATATAGGTAAGGTTGATCTATAAGCCATCTCAAGTTCAATGTTGTGATATTGTTTTTGGGCTTTTAGCATTTGATCTTTGATGAATCTATTTACTCTAGTAAAATTCTTTACGTCAGCACCTTGGAAACTATATATAGATTGTTTCTCATCTCCTACTATGAACACAGTTCTATCTTCTTTAGATGCAGATTCGCCTGAATAAAACTCACTCATAATTGCTTCTATGATTTGCCATTGCTTAGGGCTTGTGTCTTGAGCCTCATCTACCAGCAAATGCATAATTCCACCATCAAGCTTATACAATACCCAATCTTTTACTTCTCTATTGGTAAGTAATTCTTTTGTGTAATATACAAGATCATCATAATCCAAACATACTAGCTTTTTTTTATATTCTGTGTATTTATCAATTACATACTTAGCTACTTCAAACATGTGACATGTGGCAAGAATCATATGTGCGATTTTTATTTTTTGATCACAATTAAAAATACTGATTTGTATATCATGTAATTTACTGTCTAAATTAGGGTAAAGAGATCTAGATTTTTTACATAATATTATCTTTCTTGGATCTCCTTTAATAGTACAAAATAATAGTTTTAATTTATGGAATTCTTTGATTTTGGATTGTATAGATAGACGTGTATATTCATTATATTTAGATATTAGAGCTAGTTCATTCTCTGTCAAATCAAATTCTGTTATCGTTACAGGGTTGTTATTATAAGATGCAAATTCTTGAATATAAAAATCATCGTTGTATTTAGTATCTGTTTCCTGCTTTAGATGATTACTATATTCTACAGAGGATGGAAATTGATGAAATAAATCACGCAACGCTATTTGGTTTGATAAAATTTCTAATATTATTTCGTTGAATGTAGATTCATGTGTGTTGCTAAGTATGTAATTAAGGGAGGTAGTAATGTTATTATTATTCTCTTGTGGTTCTGAAGGGGATAGTATGTCTGCGATTTCTTCTATTAATTTCTCGCATAATTCCTTAGTTTCAATATCACTCAATACTTTGAATCCTGGAGCAACCCCTGCTTCAAAGGGAAATTTTTGTAAAATTTTTTGACAAAATGAGTGAATAGTATGAATTGATAACTGATCTTGTGATAGCATTAAGTCACGAAATAAATTTTTCGCTTTTTTAATTTGGGATTTTGTTGGTATTGCTCCTAAAATTCTTTCCATTGTCTCTGGATTGGTTTGCCAATCAAGTAGTGATTTGATTATGCGATGAGTCATTTCACTAGCAGCTGCATTCGTAAAAGTAAGGCATAGTATTTTCTCAAAAGCGACCCCGGAAATTAGTAAACGCAAAACTCTATCGGTGAGAATCTTTGTTTTTCCAGTTCCTGCAGAAGCAGACACCCATACAGAATGCAATGGATTTGCTGCTTTGTATTGTAAGAGATTTTTGCTTGGCATTTTGTTTGCTGATGTATGGTTTTGAAAAATCATATACATCTTCTGTAAGATAATCCAGAAGATGTGTCATTCTTCTGGGCGAAAGTCAGGATCCAGAAGATTATAAATGATGGATCCCAGACTTCCCTGGGATGATGCCGAGGGAGCCTTCGCTGGGATAAAACAAAAACTTAAATGAGTTGTGATGCTTACTAAATAATGAATATTAGCACATAGATAACACATTTTAACCTCTGAGTAATAATATTTGCTTTTTTTTGTAAAAATATCCATAAAAACCCTATTATTGCAAAAATACAACTTGACCCATAATTATGTATCCAATATATTCCAAATAATCCCAAATTATCCCATGCTGTCCCATTAGTATGTTATATTAATAAATAGTTAAACCAATTAACGATAACTAATTAAGTTTAAGGAATCAAATGAATATATTTCTTTCGAAATATTTAAATAATATAGATAAAAAGGCCCGTGTATCGGTGCCTTCAAATTATCGTTTGGTTCTTGGGGGGCAGCCAGGGATAATTGTTTACCCTTCAATTAAGCATAAATGTTTAGAAGCCTGTTCAGTAAGTAGGCTAGAAGAATTAAGCAAAATCATTGAAGCTTTAGATCCTTACTCAGAAGAAAGAGATGCATTTGAAACTACCATTTTAGCAGAATCAGTCCATTTAACTTTTGATAGCGAAGGAAGGATTATCTTACCTAAATCATTGTTAGATTATGCGGCGCTTGATGATAAAGCATATTTTGTAGGTAAAGGGGTGGTTTTTGAAATATGGAATCCAGAAAATTTTGAGAATTATCTTACAAAGGCTGCGGCTACTGCCAAAGCAAATCGTCATTTACTTAAAAATATAGGGGTATAAAATATGTCACATACTCCTGTAATGCTTAAAGAAGTGATAGAAGCGCTCTCTCCAAAGGCTGGTGAAACACATTTGGATTGTACTTTTGGTGCTGGGGGATATGCTAAGGCGATTTTATCAAAAAAAGCTAAACTTGTTGGATTAGACAGAGATCCTACAGTAACAGAATTTGCTGATAAATTATCCTCAGAATATGCGGATAATTTTAAATTTATCAATATCAATTTTGCTGATTTTGATGGAGAAGAATCTCTATTTGATGGGATAGTCTTGGATTTGGGCGTGTCATCAATGCAGCTAGATAGAGCAGAGCGCGGTTTTTCTTTTATGCGTGATGGTGACTTAGATATGAGAATGGGAAATTCTGGTCTCAGTGCTAAAGATTTTGTGAATAGCGCTAAAGAAGAAGAATTAGCAAGAGTAATTTATGAATATGGGGATGAGCCAGCTTCTAGAAAAATTGCAAAACATATAGTACATGCTAGAGCTGAGCAATCTATTAATACTACATTTGAGCTTGCAAATATTGTGCGTAGAGCAATCGGAAGACCTCCTGGTAAAATTGATCTTGCTACAAAAACTTTCCAGGCTATTCGTATATTTGTAAATGGAGAGCTTGATGCTTTAGAAAGATTCTTAGATAAAGCTGCATCGCTTTTGTTAGAAAATGGCAGAATTGTAGTAGTGACTTTTCATTCCCTGGAAGATCGCATTGTAAAACGCTATTTCACAGAAAACACTGCCAAAAAAGTTGCTAGGTCGAAATATTCTAGAAATCCCGAAGATAATCTAGGTACCTATAAACTATTATATAAAAAGCCCCTTGTTTCTTGTAATGACGAAGTTAGGCTTAATCCCCGCTCTAGATCTGCGAAGCTTAGAGCTGCTATAAGATTAAAAGATAGGAGTGGTGAAAATGTATAAAACCATTTCTATTGGTCTTATAATGATTATTTTAGCGGGGTATTTCTTATTTGCTATGAAGCGTGAAGTTGAGGTGCTTAATTTTGAGATTAGAAATTTGACAAAACAGATTAATCATGAAAAAGATACTATTAATTTGCTCAAAGCAGAATTTTGTCACCTTACTTCTCCTTCAAGACTTAGTAGATTATCAAAACAATATCTGGATTTAGCTAATGTACCTCCTGAGCGTATGATTATTGATCCTTTGAAGGCCGAAATAGCACAAAAATCTAACGATATTCAGGTTGCAATAGTTACACCAAAAACTGTTAGATGGAGATATAAACCATCGCCTCTTCAGAATAAATATATTAGGCATGCTTCATTAAATGTTTCTGCAAGGTAGTTGAGTGTATAGGGTGTGCTTCTGGCTTAGTGTGGCGTAGACTGCCTGTGTGTCATCCAAGCGTATTTGTCATTCTTAGCAAGAAGCAGGAATCCAGAAAATTATAAATACTGGATCCCAGCCTACTGCTTAAGATGATGCCCATTAGCATACGCAGGGGCTGACACGCTGGGATGATGCTGAGAAGGCTCTTATGGAAAGAAGATAAGAATAAACGATTAATAATATGGACTGGAAAAATCAAAATAGAAAAAAAGAAGCTAGCCCAAATGGCTCTTTTTCTTCTATTATATGCTTTGTTTCCTCATGGAACGATTGTCCTAAATCTGTTATAGCTCGTTTAGTTTTTGTTATTATTGTAATGTCACTATGTTTTTTATCTATAGGATATAAAATTATTACGGTTGCGCTATCTTCTTCTGAACAAAACACACATTTTGTTAAAACTAAATCTCATAGAGGTGAAATTGTTGACCGTAATGGTGTATTATTAGCTATAAACCTGCCTGGTGCATCATTATTTGCAAATCCTCAAAAAATAATTGATCCAATAGAAGCTGTAGAAAAACTGAGCCAGATTTTCCCGTATCTTGATAGGAAAAAATTGCTATCAGAATTTAAAACAGATAAAAGCTTTACGTGGATAAAGCGTGATCTTACAATTAAAGAAAAGCAATCTGTACATAATCTTGGTATTCCAGGAATATATTTTGAAGATGAAGAAAAAAGAGTTTATACATATGGTACTTTGCTATCTCATTTAATAGGTTATGTAGGAAGAGGTAACGAAGGGTTAGCTGGGTTAGAAAAAAGCTATGATGATTTTTTATCCGATCCAAAAGAAGATAAGCCATTGAAACTTACAATAGATGCAAGAGTTCAAGCTATAGTAAATGAAGAGCTAGATGCTGCAATACAAAACTTTAGAGCTATAGCAGGATTTGCAATAGTAGCTGATCCACGTACGGGAGAGGTTTTAGCCTGCATATCTAAGCCAGATTTTAACCCACATGATCCATCACACGCTTCAGTTGATCAATTGTTTAATCGTTATAGTATGGGTGTATATGAACTTGGATCTGGTGTCAAAACTATTAATCTTGCGATAGGTCTTGATACTGAAAAAATCAAAATGCATGATGCATATGATATAACGGCTATGCGTGTTGCTAACTTTAATTTAAGGGATACTCATCCTGCTAAAGGGTGGCATAGTGTACCAGAAATTTTCTTGCATTCATCAAATATAGGTATGGCTCAAATAATTTTGGAAGTAGGTAGATCTGAGTATAAAAAATACTTAGAAAGGTTGGGATTACTTGAAAAATTAGCAATAGAAATACCAGAACGTGGTACTCCTATATTTCAAACTGATGGTCAATGGACAGATTTGACATTGTCTACAATGTCGTATGGCTATGCCTTATCAGTTACTCCTCTTCATTTTGTTAATGCTGTCATTCCAATAGTAAATGGTGGATTAATGTATCCTATACATTTCGTGCAGAGAGGCGCGCCCACAGAAGGTACAAAAGTTTTAAATAGCACTACGTCAGAAGATATGCGTAAACTCCTTCGTTTAGTTGTAACTAAAGGTACAGGGCGTAAAGCAGATGTAAAAGGATATGTAGTTGGTGGAAAAACTGGGACCGCAGAAAAGCGTGTAGGAAGACATTATACGCGTAATGCTAGAACTTCTGCGTTTTTAGCAGTAGTGCCGGTACATGATCCTCAATATGTAGTATTTCTGATGTTAGACAATCCGCAACCTACGAAGGAAACATTCGGTTTTGCAGGAGCTGGGTGGACAGCAGCACCACTTGCGCGTAATATTATATCACGTATGGCTGCGTTATATTCTCTTCCTCCTTATGATGAAGATGATATAAACATAAGAGAGCAATTAGATGTGGAGTATGAAATTGACGCAGAAACATAATATTCTAGATATAGTAAAAGAAAAATCTATCAAATATATAGCGTTTAATTCAAATGCTGTAGTTGCTGGGGGTATGTTTTTTGTTACGGAATATATAGAAGAATATCTTCAAAAAGCATTGCAGAATGGTGCGGCTTTTATCGTCTCTAAAGATCCAATATCTACAATTCCTTCGAATATAGCAAATATTATAGTTGATGATGTGAGATCTGCGCTAGGTGAAGTTGCTGCATTTTTATATCCAGAAAAACCAAAACATATGGTAGCTGTTACAGGCACAAGTGGTAAGAGCTCTATAGTCGATTATTTTAGACAAATTTGTAAGACTTTAGGTGTTAAAGCGGCAAGTATTGGGACTATGGGGGTTTATTGTAGTGATGAAAATATAGAAAAAATTATCAGAGAAAAATTTCCAATTGATCTAACTACTCCCGATGTAATTTCAATGCATAAAATATTGAATATGCTTGCTAAATATGGAATTGATTATGTTGCTTTTGAAGCATCTAGTCATGGTATAGATCAACAAAGAATTGCGTCTATAAAAACTTCTATAGCAATATTTACGAACTTTTCTCAAGATCATTTAGATTATCATGGCACTATGGAGGAGTATAAAAAAGCTAAAATTAAACTATTTTCTAATCATTTATCTCCTGATGGGACAGTTATTATTTCCGATGAATTGCTTGCAGATAATGATATAATTGACGCTCTCACGAAGTTAGATATCACAAGAGAGAATGGTAAGTTAGTAATAGTAGGAAAACAAGGAGATTATGCTATTACTAAGGCGCAATCGACCTTAGACGGACAGGAAATTGAATTTATAAATAATAATCAATTATATAAAGCTGGATTAGATATTGTTGGTAGTTTTCAAGCGGCTAATATTGTTATGACATTAGCAGCGCTTAATAAATTTGGCGTGAATATACATGATGCTATTATAGAGCTAAATACAATCAAGACAGTTTGTGGTAGGTTAGAGAGAGTTACAAAAAAAGGTGATCCTTATCATGTATTTGTAGATTACGCACATAAGCCAAATGCTTTGGAAAGCTCTCTATCTGAATTAAGATTACTATGCACAGGTCAACTTGTTGTGGTCTTTGGCTGTGGTGGGGATAGAGACAGAACTAAGCGTAAGATTATGGGTGAAATTGCAGCACGAATAGCAGATGTAGTAATAGTTACAGATGATAATCCTAGGACAGAAGATGCATCTGGAATACGCAAGCAAATTATGGAAGGTGCACCGAATGCCTTAGAAATAGTATCACGAGAGGAGGCTATTGCTTATGGAATAGGCCTCATGGGTTCAGGTGATATTTTACTTGTAGCTGGTAAAGGGCATGAAAATTACCAGATTATAGGTAACTCAAAAATACATTTTGATGATATAGAAGAAGTAAAAAAATATATATGAAAGGATGGAATAAATATGAATAATATTTGGAACAATCAATCATTATCAGAGGCTTTAGAAGTTAAGGTGGGTAGTGGTTTTACTAGTGGTGGTATCCTGCAGTTTAATTCAAAAGACGTAAGGTCAGGAGATATATTCATAGCGTTGCAGGGAGCAAATGGTAATGGTCATGATTATGCTCTAAATGCATTTGAAAGAGGGGCCTCATGTATTATATTAGAACGTGAAATAGATGGTATTCCTAAAGATAAAATTGCAAAAGTACAAAATACGCAAGAAGCGCTTAGGAAAATGGCAAAATATAAGCGCTCGAATTCGAAAGCGGTTTTTATAGCTGTGACTGGGAGTGTAGGTAAGACATCAACAAAAGAAGCTTTGTTACATACAGTATCTATTTTTGGTAAAAGCTTTGCTAGTCGAGGTAGTTTTAATAATCTTTTAGGTATCACTTTAGATTTAGCGTCTATGGCTGATGATATAAAATATGCAATATTCGAAGTTGGTATGAATCATCTAGGAGAAATTAGGGAATTGATCCCATATATTGCTCCTGATATTGCACTGATAAATAATATTATGCCAGTTCATATAGGAAATTTTGCTTCTTTAGATGGAGTCGCGGATGCGAAATTAGAGATTTTAGAAGGTTTAAATCCCAAAGATGGTATTGCTATATTTAACAAGGACAATGTTTATTATGATTATTGTTGTGATAAAGCAAAAACTTTGGGTATTAATAAGATTCTTTCTTTTGGGGATGCGCAATTTAATACAAATCCTGATTCAAGTTTAGTAGAATATGAATATCTAGATAATATTGGATCTCACATAATAAAAATTGGAAGCAACGATATTGTATTTAAAACCAAAATAGGTGGGAGACATCGAGTATTAAACCTCGCACCTGTATTGCTTATTTGTCAAATATTAGGTTTAGATTTAAATTTAGCTGCGGAGAATTTTATTGGATTAGAAGAGCCAAAAGGTCGTGGGCGTATTACAGAAATTAAGCATAATAGGCAGTCTTGTATTATTATAGACGATTCTTATAATGCAAGTCCTGTTGCAATCCAGGAGTCTTTAAAGCACTTAAAGGAAGTAAAACACCATTATAAAGTAGCGATTTTGGGGGATATGAGGGAATTAGGCGATAAAGAAATAGAATATCATGTCAATCTTAAACCACAAATAATTGAATCAGGTATAAAAAAACTACATACAGTAGGCAAGCTTATGTATGAGTTGCATAGTGTATTACCAGTAGATATAAGAGGAAATCATTTCGCAGATTATGAGGAAGTTATCAATCATTTAGATGATATTATAGATAGAGATATGATGATTCTCTTGAAAGCCTCAAAAGGAATAAAGCTTTGGCAAGTAGTAGATACGCTTTTAGCAGAATCAATAGAAAAAAAGGCATAGTATGTTATACAACATTCTTCTTCCCTATATAAATCACTCGCATTTCGCAAATCTTATGCATTATATTACTTTTCGCAGTATGCTTGCTATGATTGTAAGTATGAGTTTTGTTTTTATATTTGGTACTAGTATTATAAACAGGTTGAGAAAGTTACAAAAATTTGGTCAACCAATAAGGGAAGATGGTCCTGAAACTCATGCTGCAAAAGCAGGGACTCCTACTATGGGAGGTATAATGATTCTTGGGGGTATAGTTACTGCAACCTTATTACTTGCTGATTTAAGATCAATTTATGTTTGGACAGCATTATTTGTAATGCTTGGTTTTGCTGTGCTTGGTTTTATGGATGATTATTTTAAAGTCACAAAGAATAATACTCGTGGTGTGCGTGGCAAAATGAAGTTACTTGTTCAGTTTGTTATAGCTTTTATTGCTTGTTATATAATTCAAACTCAGGCTCATAATGATCATTTGTCCCATTTGGTAGTACCTTTTTTCAAAAATATATTACTTGATATAGGGTATTTTTATTTGCCTTTTGTAGCTTTTGTTATTGTTGGATCATCTAATGCTGTGAATTTAACAGATGGGCTTGATGGATTGGCTACTGTACTTATTGCAATAGTTGCAGGGTGTTTTTGTATTATAACTTACCTTGTTGGTAATATTTTTTATGCAAATTATTTACAAATAATTTATGTCCCAAATGTTTCTGAAGTAACAATATTATGTAGCGCTGTCGTAGGAGCCTGTCTTGGATTTCTATGGTTTAATGCACAACCAGCTGAGATTTTTATGGGAGATACTGGTAGTTTATCTCTTGGGGGTTTGCTTGGAACAATAAGTGTGATTACTAAGCATGAATTAGTTTTAGCAATAGTAGGTGGGGTTTTTGTAATGGAAACTTTATCAGTTATAATACAAGTTTATTACTTCAAATTGACAGGTGGTAAGAGATTCTTTAGGATGGCGCCTATACATCACCATTTTGAAAAATGTGGATGGAAAGAGTCTAAAGTAGTCATAAGATTCTGGATAATAGGTATTATATTTGCATTAATAGGCCTATCATCCTTGAAATTAAGATAATTATATTGAGTGATATATTATGAAACCAGAAGAAATAGACGAAAGAAATAATAGATACTTTGGAGCATTTCCTAGAATAGAGCTTAAGCGTGTGAAATTACGTGAAGTGAGAAATGAGGATGCAGTACAGTATTTTAATTATATAATGCATCCGAAAGTATCACGATTTGTTCCTGTAGATTGTTGGCAAACATCTCTTGAGTCTTCTGAGCAACATTTAAAATATTGGCGTAATCATTTTATCCACCAAAGTGGAATATGTTGGACTCTTGCGGATATTGAAACAGATAAAATGATAGGTTCGGTTACGCTTACAAGGCTTTTGGCAATACAACGCAAAGCTACATTGAGCTATGATTTAAATGTGGATTATTGGGGGCAAGGATTAATGAGAGAGGCTCTAGAAGGAGTAATGGATTTTGCTGATAATCAGTTAGATTTGCTTAGAATATATGCTTGTGCTGCTCAGAGTAATGAACGTTCGCGTAAGCTTTTATATCACCTAGGTTTTAAGCATGAAGGTGTAATGCTAAAATATGATGTTCTTGATTGGCAACATGAAGATTTTGATTCATTTGCTAGAGTTAGGTAGTGGTAAGATTTTTACATATTTTACTTACGATGATAGCTTGTAATTTCTAGGATCACATAAATGATTGTTGCTTTAGGAAATATTATAATTATATCATCTATTATTTCTGGTTTTTTAAATCTGTTTACTAGAAAAAAAACACTTTATATCATACAATCAAGCTTGGTGATTTTATCAGTTTTATTGTTGCTAGTAGGTTTTGTTACATCAGATTTTTCTGTGCAAAATATACTATTTTATTCTAGTACTACTAAACCTTTGTTATATAAGATCGCAGGTCTATGGACAAATCATAATTCATCTTTGCTTTTTTGGTCAGGGTGTTTATCTTTTATAACTGTAATTTCTATAATATATGAAAGAGACGCTATTATTTCTCAAATAAATTCCAGAATTTTTGGTGTTTTTTCTTCAATATTGATGATATTTATTTATCTTACTTCTAA
>Ga0209550_10001320_pt1 | contig 23797 bp, 19 predicted proteins | sample LauGreSuBDMM15SN_2_FD_187567 | JGI IMG/M metagenome (GOLD analysis project Ga0209550, IMG submission 187567) | Freshwater lake microbial communities from Lake Michigan, USA - Su13.BD.MM15.SN (SPAdes) (version 5) | ecosystem: Environmental > Aquatic > Freshwater > Lake | place: Lake Michigan... | reverse complement strand
GGCTGCAACGCTGTGCAATGGCGACGGCGTTGGCCAAGGCTGACGGCACGTCTTTAAAACGCTCGTGCATCTCTGCGCTGGACAACAAATATTGGTCACGGGTAAACCACCGAGGTCGCCGCGGATTCGTGAGGATCTCACCTTCCGAGATGCACACCCGGGCCTCGTGCGCTTGAAACTCAGTGGGGCCAAGAAACTGAACGGGGTGCGTCGCGACGACTGGCAAATCGCATTCTGAAGCGAGACCAAGTGCCGCATGCACGTACGCCTGATCGGCCTCGGCTTCAGTACGCTGCAGTTCAATATAAAAGCTATTCGGAAATGTTTTTTTCCAGGAGAGGGCCAAAGACTTTGCGAGCTCGTGATTTCCGGCCAACAGGGCTTGCCCGATGTCTCCGCCTCGCGCACCCGACAAGACAATCAAGCCCTGAACACCCTCAAACCACTCGCGACGCATTTCTGCTCGGCCGCGGTGAGCGTTTTCAAGCCAAGCCCGCGTTAAAAGTTGGCAGAGCGCCAGATATCCGGCCTGGGTGGCGACGAGAAGCAGAATACGGGTTGGTTTGTCTCGGTCTTCGGGGTTGGATAGCCATACATCGCAGCCGACAACCGGCTTGATTCCGGAAGAGCGCGCCGCCTTGTAAAATTTGATCAATCCGAAGACATTTGAGAGATCAGTGAGTGCAACGCTGGGTTGGCCCAGCTCAGTCACACGCTGAATCAACTCTGGAATGCGCACCGTCCCATCCACAACCGAGAATTCGGAGTGAACGCGCAGGTGCACAAAAGGGTGTATCTGCAGAGGGGGCTGGGCTTTTTCGTGCATGGGCTGATTGTACCTTTTTCGGCCTTGCCCAAACCGTTCTGTATTGAGCGATACTTAGGGTCCAACAGCGACCTGTGCGGCATCGATGTGGACGGGATTCACACCCTATAGCCCTAGCGCTGCATCGCTTCCCACGCCTTTTGCAGCCTCTTAACCGAGACCGGCATGGGGGTGCGAAGCTCTTGCGCAAATAGTGCCACGCGCAACTCCTCGAGCATCCAATAAAACTCGTCCATGCTCTTATCTTCAGCGCCTTTTAGGGCGCTCCGTGCTCGTGTGTATTGGGTCAGCATCGGCGCCATCTCTGACATCAATTTTGCGTCGCGCGCTGGATCGGCACGCAGCTTGTCGATCCTTGCGATCGCAGCCTTCAAGTAACGCGGCACATGACCAAGTTGAGCGTAAGGAATGCGCGAAACAAAAGCTGACGGAACCAATTGCTGACTCTGGCTCTGCACGTCTTGATAGGTAGCTGCATGCGCTTTCGCTTGCGGCAACTTACGCTGCAAGGCAGCCCACTCGGTTAAGACCGCCCCCGCAAGACGCGCAACTTCCTGCGCAAGCAAACCAAGTTTGGCACGCCCTTCTTGTCGGCGTGCGTCGAAGGACTCCGCATCTACAGGCCAGGGCTCTACCAAACAGGCGCGCTCAATCGCACAGTCAATGATCTGATCGCGCAACCTTTCTTGTGACCCCAACGGCAGGTACAACATACTCAAACGCGTCAGATCGTGCAGATTTTTTTCAAGAAACTTAACCTGCTCGCGCAACGCAATTTTGAATAGTCGCACTAAGCCGTGCTGATGGGCTTGTAAGGCAACGTGAGGATCATCAAACACATCCAAGGCACAGGTTATGCCCCGATCAACTAAGGCCGGGTAACCCACCACTGTTTGCCCTTTACGACGAATTTCCATGAGCTCGGGCAGCGCACCAAAACTCCAGTCGGTAATCTCATCTTGCGCCAGCACGTTCGCAACCGCTTGGTCACGATTAGCCAATTGCTGAAACGTTGCCTGCGCCTGCTTTCCGAGCTCCGCACGGATCTGGGCTAAATTGCGCCCGGCCGCCAGCATGCGACCATGCTCGTCGATCACTTTAAAGGCCATGAATAAGTGCGCAGGTAGTGTCTCAAGCTTGAAGTCTGTTTGCAGGGGACGAATCTTTAGTTGCGCCCACATATCCTGAATAATGCCGTCGATCAAACTACAGCCAGGTTGATCGAGTCGCGCGTACCAGCGCTCATAGAAGCCGCTTGCGTAGTCAGGCAGCGGTACGCAATGCCGGCGGATCTTCTGTGGAAGCGACTTAAGCAGCAGCTGCACTTTTTCTTTGACCATGCCTGGTACAAGCCACTCGCAGCGTGCAGCATCGACCTGATTGAGGAAGTACAGCGGAATCGTTACCGTCAACCCATCTTTGGGAGAGCCGGGTTCAAAGTGGTAATCCACGCCAAGTCGCACACCCTGCCATTCAAAAAATTTAGGGAAGACTTCGGTCGTGACCCCTGCGGCCTCATGGCGCATGAGTGCGTCCTTGGTCAGGAGCCAAGCGTTGGCCTGTTCGGCTGCTAAGCCTTTAAACCAATGTTCAAACGTCGCAGTTTGATGGATATCCGCTGGCAGCAAACGATCGTAAAAAGCCTGAATCAATGCGTCGTCTACAAGAATATCGGGGCGCCTGGTTTGATGTTCCAGCTTTTCAATCTGTGCAATCAGCTTTCGGTTCTGCGCGATAAAAGGTAAGTTGCTTTCGAGATCTCCGGGCACGAGCGCCTGCAGGATGAAAATTTCTCGAGCGCGCTCGGGGTCTAGCGGGCCGTAATGAATGCGCCGACCGGCATAGACTGGTAACCCGTATAGCGAGCCCTTTTCATTGGCAACGACTTGGCCCTGCCTACGCTCCCAACGGGGATCGGTGTACGAGCGCTTGATCAGATGCCCAGCCACCCGCTCAACCCAGACAGGTTCGATCTTTGCGATACAGCGGGCATAGAGTTTAGAGGTATCAACCAGCTCGGCTGCCATGACCCATTTTCCGGCCTTTTTAAGCAGCTTAGAGCCAGGGTGAATCCAAAAACGAATGTCGCGTGCCCCTTGGTAGTGTCCCGCTTCCTCGGACTTCAATCCTAGGTTGCCCAGCAGTCCTGACATCAGTGCAAGGTGAAGCTGCTCATGTGTCGCCTCGGTTTTATTCAGACGCCATCCTTGTTCACCAACAAGCGCCATTAACTGACTATGGATATCGTGCCACTCGCGCAGGCGCGGCGGCGAAAGAAACTGCTGGCGCAACTGCGCCACGAGTTTGCGCTGCGAATCTTTGTGCGCCACCTGCTCGTGATACCAACGCCATAGCTTGATATACGACACAAACTCCGATTTGTCGTCCGAGAACTTAGCGTGTGCTTGCTCTGCAGCTTCACGCGCTTGCATGGGTCGGTCTCGGGGATCTTGGACCGAGAGCGCCGAGGCAATGATCAACATCTCAGTCAAGCAGTGCTGATCACGCGCTGCAAGAATCATGCGACCAATCCGGGGGTCGACCGGAAGTTTCGCGAGCGCCTGACCCGTTGGCGTCAAAGCCTCCGGATGCTCGGCATCGGGATCCATCGCCCCCAACTCTTGTAATAAATGATAGCCATCCGCAACCGCTCGACCACTGGGTGGATCGACAAAGGGAAAGTCCTCGATGCTATTGAGCTTCAAGGCCTTCATCCGCAAAATCACACTAGCCAGTGAGGAACGCAAAATCTCAGGGTCCGTAAAGGCCGGACGATCTTTGAAGCCCTGCTCGTCATAGAGCCTAATGCAGACTCCGGGCCCCAAGCGACCGCAACGCCCGGCGCGCTGATTGGCCGAGGCCCGACTGATCGGCTCCACGCGTAACTGCTCGACTTTATTGCGCCAGGAATAGCGTTTGATACGTGCCAAGCCACTATCAATCACAAAACGAATACCCGGCACGGTCAGTGAAGTTTCCGCCACGTTGGTCGCTAACACCACTCTGCGCGCATTGGTGCTGGGACGAAAAATCTCCTCCTGCTCGGCCTGTGATAGCCGTGCATACAGTGGCAGTATCTGCGTGCTGGGAGGATGGTGTTTGCGTAGCGTCTCGGCTGCCTCGCGGATCTCACGCTCACCTGGCATAAAGACCAGGATGTCGCCCGAACCCACGCGGGCGCACTCGTCGACCGCATCAGACAGAGCACTCATCAAATCGCGCTCTTCATCGCGGGCTTGCGTACGCTCTGAGGGCGTGTAAGCACTCGGGGCACTGGGCGTCTCTGACTCTGGCGGCTCAACGGGGCGGTAGCGAATATCCACTGGATACAGTCGGCCCGACACTTCAATGACGGGAGCAGGCGTGCCTTGCGCGTCGCAAAAATGCGCGGCAAAGCGACTCGCATCAATCGTCGCGGAGGTAATAATGAGCTTTAGATCGCGACGCTTAGGCAATAGCTGCCTGAGGTAGCCAAGGAGGAAATCAATGTTCAGGCTACGTTCATGGGCTTCATCAATGATGATCGTGTCATAACGGCGGAGCATGGGATCACGCTGCGACTCCGCGAGCAAAATCCCATCTGTCATGAGCTTGATGGCCGTCTGCGCGCTGCTGCGGTCCTGAAAGCGCACCTGATACCCCACCCACTCCCCGAGCGGTGAATGTAATTCCTCGGCAATCCGGCGAGCCACAGAGCTCGCTGCCAATCGACGTGGTTGGGTGTGGCCAATCATCTTGACGAGGCCGCGTCCGAGCTCAAGGCAGATTTTGGGAAGTTGGGTCGTTTTGCCAGATCCGGTCTCACCACTGACGATCACGACCTGATGCGCGGCGATCGTGGCGGCGATCTCCTGACGACGCCCACTAACCGGCAAATCCTCGGGATAGGTGATCGGAGGGGCAAGTCGTGGGGAAATGACAACGCTTTCTGGCCTTGAATCGGCTGAGCGCTTTGAATCGGGCATATTTTCGGGTCCGTTGATCAGGACATTATAAAATTTATCGCTCAAACTCACAGCCCACGAGGTTTACAACACTAGCCACTATGCCAGACTCCCTAGAACAAGAAACCGTCTCCGCTCAAGAAGCCCCAGAGTTCGCTGCCGCGCAGTTTGTGCGCTGGTTCCGGGAGGTAGCTCCTTATGTACATGCATTTCGTGGCAAAACCTTTGTCGTCGCCTTTGGCGGCGAGCTGGTCCAGGCCAATGTCCTCAATACACTCGTCCAAGACTTGTCCCTACTTTCAGCCCTGGGCATCAAACTCGTACTAGTGCATGGCTCTCGACCCCAAGTCAACGAGCAACTGCGTCTGAAGGGTTTTAGCCAACAGTTCGACCGTGGTCGCTCCCCGATGGACGCCGATGCACTTGAGTGCGCAAAAGAGGCTGCCGGCGAGATACGCCTAGACATCGAAGCGGCATTCAGCCAAGGGTTGCCCAATACGCCCATGTCGCACGCTCAAATCCGGGTTATTTCAGGCAACTTCGTGACAGCGCGTCCCACCGGCATTATTGACGGAGTGGATTACAAACACACCGGTCAGGTGCGTAAGATCGATGTCGACGCTTTGCGCTCATCGATTGATCGCGGTTCGATTGTTCTGCTGTCGCCGCTAGGATTCTCACCAACGGGTGAGGCCTTCAATCTGGCAATGGAAGAACTCGCCACGAGCGTGGCAACCGCCTTGCGCGCAGAAAAGCTCATTTTTCTGACGGAATCGCCTGGCGTCATCGCCGAAGACGGTAGCATCGACACCGAGTTAGCAAGACTCGACGCCGACGCTCTCCTCGCCTCAGGCTCAATCGACTCTGACACCGCCTTTTATCTGCAGTTTGCCTCGCGCGCTGTGAAGCGCGGCGTGACACGCGCGCACTTGATACCGTTCTCAATGGACGGTGTCGTCCTGCTTGAAATCTTTACCCACGACGGTGTGGGCACGATGGTGGTGGAAGATACGCTAGACGACTTGCGACCCGCAACGATCGATGATGTCGGCGCTATTTTGCAACTCATCGAGCCCTTGGAGCAAGATGGCACACTCGTGCCACGTGGCCGCGCATTAATTGAACGTGACGTCGAAAACTTTACGGTGCTCGAGCACGATGGGGTGATTTATGGTTGCGCGACGCTGCATGACTTTCCCAAGGATCAGATGGCAGAAATGGGCTGTCTAATCGTGCACCCGGAGTGGCAAGGAACTGGGGAAGGCGAAATTTTGTTGCGGCATATGGAGTCGCGTGCCAGAGGCCACGGCGCAAAACGTATTTTCGCGCTGACCACTCGCACTTCGCACTGGTTCATCAAACGCGGGTTTGTTCAGGGTGGAGTCGCAGACTTACCCAAAGAAAAACAAACGCACTACAACCGTTCACGCAACAGCCTGATTTTTATAAAACGCCTGTAGGGTCTGGGGGCTATTCTTCAAGAGATCTCAGAAGCCCCTACAATACATCTACTTTGTTCTAGACAGGATTGACCGCCATGGGCCGTACCGTACAGTGTTTAAAGCTTAAAAAAGAAGCCGAAGGGCTGGACTACCCACCCTATCCTGGCGAGATGGGCACCCGCATCTGGCAAAGCATCTCCAAAGAAGCTTGGCAGGAATGGCTGAACGTTCAGACTCGTCTGGTCAACGAAAACAGATTAAATCTTGCGGATACGCGGGCGCGCAAATATCTGAAAGAACAAATGGAAAAACATCTGTTTGAAGACATCGACGTAGAAGCCCAAGGCTTCGTGCCACCGCCCGCCTAAAACCACGTCAAAAGAAGGTATGCGTCTACAGACGACGTATACCGTTCTGTGTTGCCAACAAGGCAACATCAGCCGGACGGATCGCGAACAATCCGTTGGTCACGACACCCGGCACGCTATTGAGTTGTTTTTCAAGTGCAATGGCGTCCGTAATGCTGAGGCCAGACACATCTAGAATTTGGTTGCCACTGTCTGTGGTGAAGCCTTCGCGCAATGTGGGCGTGCCGCCCAGCGACAAAGCAACGCGCGCCACCGCTTGTCTTGCAATGGCAAGCACTTCAATGGGCAGCGGAAATTTACCCAACGTCTGCACAAGCTTTGATTCATCGGCAATACACACAAATTTCTGCGCAACGGAGGCTACGATTTTTTCACGCGTCAGCGCCCCGCCGCCACCCTTAATCATGTGAAGGGAGGCATTGATTTCATCGGCACCATCCACATAGACGGGCATAGACTCGACTTGATTCAAATCGAGCACGACAATCCCTAAATCACTAAGCCGCTTTGCACTGCGCTCGGAGCTCGCGACGGCACCGCGAAAGCGTCCACGAAAACGCGCCAACCCATCGATAAACAAATCAGCGGTGGATCCCGTCCCCACCCCGATCACGGCATCCGCCGTGAGCATCGGCTCGATCAGTGAGAGCGCCGCCTCAGCAGCCTGCAATTTAAGATCTTGTTGAGAAAGCATACGACGGTCCTTTAGAATTTTTTTGGAGCATCAGGCGCGATATCGCCGACATCAGGATCAACCTCACTTTCATCAGGGTCCGTCTCAGCGACCTCAGGCGCGAACAACGCTTTTGCCTGCTCTTCGGGCATCGCCTCGACGTTTTTCAGGCTACGCAACATCATACGCGTGCGCGATTCGGTTTGTCCGATGCGACTGCTCGCCGTATCGAGCGACTTTTTGACGTTCGCCAAGGTATCGCCAAACTTACCGAACTCTGTTTTGACGGCACGCAGCACCTGCCAGACTTCCGAAGAACGCTGTTGGATCGCCAAGGTGCGAAAACCCATCTGTAAGCTGTTGAGCAGCGCCGCAAGGTTTGCGGGACCCGCTACGTTCACCCTGAGGTCGTGCAACTTATCTAACAGGCCTGGCTGACGCAACACCTCTGCATAGAGACTTTCGCTGGGCAGAAACATGATCGCAAAATCAGTGGTGTGCGGCGGCGATATGTATTTGGCAACAATCGTCTTAGCCTGAAGCTCAATCGCGCGACCAAGCGCAGTGCCGGCCGCTTTCATGGCATCGCGATCCGCCAACTCGTGCGCATCCATGAGACGCTCGTACTCCTCTTTCGGAAACTTAGCGTCAATCGGCAACCAGACCGGTTCGTCGAACTGACCCTGACCTGGCAAGCGCACTGCGAATTCAACTTGTGCGTCGCTGCCCGGCACCGTTTTGACGTTACGGGCATATTGATCTGGCGTCATGCTGTCTTCAATCAGGCGCGCCAATTGCACCTCTCCCCAGGTGCCGCGGGACTTGACGTTTGTCAGCACACGCTTGAGATCGCCTACCCCGGCCGCGAGGGTCTGCATTTCACCCAAGCCTTTATGTACCGCCTCTAGGCGATCCGAGACAAGCTTGAAAGACTCGCCCAAACGCAGCTCAAGCGTCGCATGCAGTTTCTCATCAACGGTTCGACGCATTTCATCGAGTTTGGCCGAATTGTCCTTTTGCAACGCCAGCAAACGTTCCTCAACCGCGTTGCGCAATTCAGTGATGCGGCGTTCATTGGCCTGAATCAGTGTTTGCAACTGCTCGGAAAACCCTGTGGCAAAACGATTGAGAGCCTCGGCGCTTTCAGTACGCCCGGCCGCCGCATCGCGCGCCATGGCGGCCCGAAAATCGTTATCGCTCTGAGCTAGTTCGGTCCGTAGCGCACGAGACGACTCAGACAGTTCGGTACGCAACTGACGGTGTGCCTCGGTTTGCTCTTGCCTTAGGCTGCGCTCAAGACGCTCTTGTGCGCTTAGAATCTGATCGAGTTTTGGTTCGGTCGACGTCGCGCCCATGCGTGCGGCACGCAGCCAAGCCAACACCGCGAAGAGTGCGGCGCAGACACTCGCAAGAGTGGTCACGATTGACAAGAGGTTGACGTCCATCATTTGATCCCGAGCTTTTCAGCGAAACGCTTTTCATTAAAGCCAACCGACACAGACTGATCGGCATACACCGTCAGCGGACGTCTCACAAGTGCGGGATAAGCTGCGATCAAACTGAGCCACTGCACATCCGTCTGCGGCGCCTTTAACCCATCATCCAAATTGCGCCAAGTCATCGAAGCGCGATTCACAAGTTTTTCCCAACCACCTAGCGCTACCGCCCACTTTTTAAGCGAAGCCTCTGGCAAAGGATGCTCGCGATAATCTTCGAAACGATATGCAATGTTGCGTTGATCGAGCCACGCGAGCGCCTTGACGCACGTGCTGCACTTCGACAGGCCAAAAATCTTTAACGTCATTGCTCGATTTATCCTAAAAATTCATCAACTCGCTCAATTTTACAAACTGCAGTGGCTCAGGAGGTGAGACGCTCATCGCGAGCACCTACTCCATATGCTCTGTGAATCCCAACCACGCGTGCTGATACGCACGGCGAAGCGCCGGCCAGCCTGAGTGCTCTTGTTCTGGCAGCACTTTGCGAATAGACCGCAACAGACGCGACAGATTCTCGGTCCGCAAACCTTCGTTCACGCCACCCGCGCGACTACGATCAAAATCAATCAGCCAAATACTACCGTTCTGACCCGACATAATGTTGTACACATTCAGATCGGCATGCCAGACTCCAAAGGCATGCATTCGAGCGATCTCACGCCCAGCTTGCGCCCATACCTGCGGGTCCACTATCCGAGCGAGCGGTTGTGCGTCTGGAATCCTAACCGTCAGCAACGCGGCCTCATACAACAAACCACGCTTATAAACGTGTGCCGCGATCGGCTGCGGCACAGGCAGGCCTGCACGATGCATCTGCCCGAGCAAATCAAACTCGGCGAAGGCACGTGTCTTTGCTAGACCCGTCCACACATAACTCGTGCGCAGAAGCTTGGCGGCCCAGCCACCCCGACGATAACGACGCAAAACAGCCTGCAACTGCCGGACGCGTAAAAACCATGCGGCGCTGCGCCCTCCCTCTGCGACCGGCGACGCTTCTGAGCGAAGGTTATTCGGATCAAACCACGATTGCAGTTCCTCAGGGGACGGCACGGGCTCTGCTTCAAACAGGCCTCGATCTGCGCGCACCCATTCGTGTGCCGCAATATTGATGGTCTGTATGTGAGATTGGTCAGCCATCTTTATTGCGCATCCAGTCCGCCACACCAAAATATCCGCACAGACACCACGATAACTTATCACGCGCTTGGTCGAGCGAGGTGCCATGCATGTGACGCAAGACCGTAAGAGCCTTATCAATGGCCATCACATCACAAAAGCGATCGACGAGCCGACGGATACCTTGCTCGCCAACAAGAATCTCAAAAACGGAAGGTTGGGTTTTAGGTGTTTGGGTCATGGTTCCAAGTTCGCTTGGCCAAATTATTGATGCCGCAAAATAGTAAGCGGAGGGGTCTTCAATACCCCTTGAAGAACAAGAGCTCCCGCTAACCATGCACCTAGCATACATACCGTCACCCCGACAAGCCAAGGCCAAAGCGAAAACTGCATGTCGAACTCAAACACCCACGTCGACAAGGCCCATGCCGCAAGATTCGCACCCAGCGAGGCCAACACACCCGCTACCGCACCAACCGCCAACAATTCAGAGCGCATCGCACCTGCTAGTTGACGCCGCGATGCGCCAAACGCCCGCAGAAGGGCCGCTTCACGGACACGCTCATCGCGCGTCGCCGTCAACGCAGCCGCCAAGACCACCGCTCCAGCAAGCAAAGAAAAGACAAACAATCCTTGTACAGCCACAGCCACTTTATCGAGGATGCTCTGTAATTGACTCAGAATCGCGCCCACATCAAACACCGTCAGATTAGGAAAGCGCTCGATTAACTCTTGTGTGGTGCGTGTGCCCTCAGGAGGCAAATAAAATGCGGTCATCCAAGTTTGGGGGGCTTCGGCTAGCGCTGCGGGAGTCAAAATCGCAAAAAAGTTGGCGCGCATGGAATCCCAATCTACCCTGCGCAAACTCGTCACTGCTACTTTGACGGACTCGCCGGCCACATCGAACTCAAGCGTATCGCCGAGCTTCAGGTGCAAGGACTTCGCCAGACTCAGCTCAAGAGAGACCTCGCGCGCGTTCGCATCTAGGTCGCGACCCGCCACGATTTGGCTGACCTCTGGAAGCTTACTTGCATAGGACAAATTGAACTCTCGCTCAACCAAACGTTGGGCACGTGCATCGGTGTAGTCCGCGGCACTCAGTGCGGTTGCGTTACGGGCAACCAGTCTGCCGCGAACCATCGGGGAAAGCTGCACGGCCTCTAGCCCTTCCTTCGATAACGCGCGCTGCACCTCATCGACCTGATCGGTCTGGACGTTAATCAAAAAACGATTAGGCGCATCAGCCGGAAGCGTACGTTGCCATCCCGCCAACAAATCTGTACGAACGATCGCAAGCAACAAAATTGCCATCATGCCGATCGCCAGCGCACTGGTTTGGGCCACTGTGGCTCCACGTCGGCGGATGACGCCCGCAAGCGCAAAGCGCAAGACAGGGAAGGCATCGAGATGCACGCGACATTTACCCAAGAACCAAAGACAGGTCAGACTCACTAAGGCAAATATCCCAGCAGCCGCCACAAAACCAGCCGCTAGCCCAGCACCAAGTTTGATGTCCTGGGCGACCCACCACATCAACACTAAGAACCCTCCGAGGCCCAGCGCATAACCCAACCAGCTTTGCAATGGAATAGGAAGCGTTTGGGTGCGCAACACTTGCGATGGCGGTACGTGTCGCAAAGCCTGCAACGGCGGCCAGGCAAACGCCAATAACAACCATAACCCCGCAAAGAGCCCCTGGCCAGCAGGCATCCATCCCGCGCTGGGTAACTCCGCACCGACTAAGCCCGCCAGCAACCCAACGCCAGCCATTTGAACAAACCACCCGATCAAACACCCGACGAGAGAGGCGGCCACACCCACAACAACAAATTCACCAATCAAAATTATGGACACTTGCCGCTGCGTCGCACCTAAACAGCGCATCATGGCGACACTGTTGCGATGTCGCTGACCAAACCGACGTGCACCCAGTGCGACAGCCACGGAAGCAATTAAGACAGCCAGCATCGCCACCAAGGAAAGGAACTGCTGCGCGCGATCGAGGGAACGACGGATTTCCGGACGACCTGACTCGACGGTGAGAATCTTTTGTCCCGAACGCATCACCGAATCAAGCCAGTCACGATAGCGCTCCACGTCGGCATCATTTCCAGCAATCAGCAAGGCATACCCAATGCGGCTGCCCGTTGTAATCAGGCCAGCACGTAATAAGTCTTCCGCACGCAGCATCACACGCGGCGCAAGATTGACAAACTGAGGTCCACGATCTGGCTCATACGCGATCGCGCGTGCAATCGTGAGAGTTAGGTCGCCGACCTTCAGGGTTTGTCCAATTTTTAATCCGGTCTGGGCAAGAATTTGTGGATCCACCCACACTTGCCCAATCTCAGGGGCGGTCGTCGTGGTGAGCTCTGGGCCGCCCAAGACGGTGACCGTGCGCAAGGTGCCACGCAGCGGATAGCCAGACTCTACGCCTTTTAAGGACGCAAGCATCAGGCCGGTATCTCCCCCCACCATCGAAGGAAACTGCCAACTACGCACCGTGCGTAACCCGCTCGCTTGCGCGCGCGACAACCAACTATCCGGTATGGCGCTTGACGATTCCACCACAAGATCGGCACCCAGCATCTGTACGGCATCGCGTTCAAGCGCGCGGCCAACACGATCCGCTAAAAATCCAACGCTTGTGACCGCCGCTACAGCAATCAGTACCGCCAACGCGAGTAGACGCAAATCGCCCGCACGCGCGTCGCGCCAACATTGCTTAAAAATCAGTTGTAAGGTCTTCATGCGCGCAAACGATCCAAGGCATCCTGCAATCGATCGACCCCCCAGACTTCGAGACCTTCGATCGCTTGTCTTGGAGCATTCGCTTTTGGAATGATTGCAATCGAGAAACCGAGTTTGGCCGCTTCTCGTAGACGCTCCTGCCCCCTCGGGGCGGGGCGCACTTCGCCAGCGAGTCCGACCTCGCCAAATGCAAACAGCCCCTTGGGTAACGGCCTATCCCGCAAAGACGAAATAATCGCCAGCAACACTGCTAAATCAGCAGCGGGTTCTGTAATACGGACCCCACCGACTGCGTTCACAAAAACATCTTGATCAGATGTTGACACGCCCGCATGCCGATTCAACACGGCCAATAACATTGCGAGGCGGTTGCCTTCTAGGCCCACGGACAAGCGGCGAGGATTCGGCACATGCGCCGTATCAACCAAGGCTTGTATTTCTACCAGCAAGGGACGGGTCCCCTCTTGGGTAGCCATCACGCAGGACCCAGACACTTGCGCAGAGTGTTGCGACAAAAAGAGCGCGGAAGGGTTGGCAACTCCCTTTAAGCCGCGATCTGTCATGGCAAAAACGCCTAACTCGTTGACCGCACCAAAACGGTTCTTGAAAGCACGCACTAAACGAAAGGACGAATGCGTGTCACCCTCAAAGTACAAAACAGTGTCCACAATATGCTCTAGCACGCGGGGACCCGCAAGGGTGCCGTCTTTTGTGACATGGCCGATCATCACAATCGGAATACCTGCCTGCTTGGCCAAACGCGTCAATTGCGCGGCACATTCTTTTACCTGAGACACCGACCCGGGTGCGGCACTCAGTTCACTGGAGTAAACGGTTTGAATGGAATCGATCACCGCAACAGCGGGCTTTTGCTCTAAAAGAGCTGTCTGAATGGCCTCGAGACGAATTTCTGCAAACAAATCGACCGAACCACCCGATAGGCCCAAGCGACGCGCACGCAGCGCGACCTGCTCGGCCGACTCCTCGCCCGTCACATACAACACGCGCGAAGCACCGGACATCGCCACCAAAGCCTGCAGCAAGAGCGTTGACTTTCCAATACCTGGATCTCCACCGATCAACACAACGGCGCCCGCGACCAACCCACCGCCCAGGACTCGATCGAACTCTGGAATGCCCGTGGACATCCGAGGCAACTCGAGTGCCTCCACGTCAGAGAGGCTTCTCAATGGACTGGCTGTCGCCAGGGGCGCATAGCGATGCTGCTCGGCCTGGGACGAAACCCCCGTGTCACGCGACTCTTCTAGTGTGTTCCAGGCGTGGCAATGGGGGCACTGCCCGAGCCATTTTGGACTGATGCCACCACATTCAGAACACGCAAAGATAGTTTTAATTTTGGCCATGAAAAACTCTGGCGCGCCATGCGCCTAAGACTGGTAGTCTAACGCAGGGGGGCTTCTAAACGTGCCCTACACTGCGACTTGCACGTCCTCATCAAGCTTAAGCATAATTTACCCATGGCTGTCGATCATTACGAGAACTTTCCCGTGGCGTCCTGGCTACTGCCCAAGCCTCTGCGTCCCGCCGTGGTGGCTATCTATCGCTTCGCCCGAAGCGCGGACGATATTGCTGATGAAGGGGACGCCCTCCCCGCACAACGTTTGGCAGCGCTGGCGCAATATCGCCTCGCGCTGACCGTGTTGGCATCGGGTGACCATGACAGTGCGCGCTTACCGGACGGGCTTAGCGAGATTTTCTTGCCACTTGGCCGAGCCATCCGAGAACATAGCCTTCCTTTTCAGTCTTTTTTTGACTTGTTAACGGCCTTTGAACAAGACCTGACTCAGGCACGCTATCCCAACAACAAAGCAGTGATGGCGTATTGCCAGCTATCGGCAAACCCCGTCGGCTTGCTCATGCTGCACCTGTATCAAACGACAGATGCGCTCTCGATCGAACAGTCAGACGCCATTTGCAGCGCATTACAACGCGTCAATTTTTTACAAGACGTGGCAATAGACTGGAACAAGAACCGTATTTACTTGCCAGGCGATGCCCTGACGCGCTTTGGTGTGTCCGAAGAAATGATTGCACAAGGGGAATGCACGCAAGCTTGGCGCGACCTCATGGCCGAGCAGGTCAAACAATGCCGCGCATTGTTACACTTTGGTTACCCGCTCGGTCGGCGTTTGCCGGGCCGAATCGGACTAGAGCTTCGTCTGATCGTTCAAGGTGGTTTAAAAATTCTTGAAAAAATTGAACAAGTAGAATTTGATGTATTCACTCGACGGCCCATTTTGCGGCCCACCGACTGGATAACAATGTTTTGGCGAGCACTTTGGCGATAACTCAATGACCCCAAGCGAATACTGTCAAGAAAAAGCGGCAAAAAGCGGCTCGAGCTTTTACTACGCTTTCCTTTTTCTTCCGCCAGACCGACGCCTTGCCATCACGGCGCTTTACGCGTTTTGCCGCGAAGTGGACGACGTGGTCGACGAATGCACGGATACTTCTATTGCCCGCATCAAGCTTGCTTGGTGGCGCACGCAGGTCGACGCTATGTACCAAGACAAAGCAGAACACCCCGTTACCCAAGCACTCACACCTTGGCTGGTACCTTTTCAGATCACGCGGGAGCGTCTATTCGCCATCATTGATGGCATGGAGATGGATCTCGATCAAACACGTTATTTAGATTGGCCGGCGCTCGAGAAGTATTGTTGGCATGTCGCCGGCGTCGTGGGTGAACTCTCTGCTGGAATCTTTGGCGTGCAAAGCCCTGCCACCCTTAGCTACGCCAGCAAACTAGGCATTGCCTTTCAGCTAACCAATATCATTCGAGATGTTGGTGATGATGCGCGCCGTGGTCGCATCTATATTCCAATCAGTGATCTACAAAAATTTGATGTGCGTGCCGCCGATATCTTGAACAGTCAATATTCAGAAAAATTTGCGGCACTCATGGCCTTTGAGGGCGCACGCGCCCGCACGCTGTATCGTGAGGCCATCGAGGCTCTTGCACCACAAGAGCAGCGCGCGCAACGCCCGGGGCTGATGATGGCAGCCATCTATTATGCTTTGCTCAATGAAATCGAGCACGAAAATTGGCAAGTGTTAGACCAGCGCATCTCCTTGACGCCTGTGCGTAAGCTTTGGCTGGCCTGGAAAAATTTTGTCGGAGCAGGACGCAGCATCGTCAAACAAATCCGACGGACGGAAACCCGCGCGTGAATGTCGCGGTGATTGGTGCTGGCTGGGCTGGGCTCGCTGCGGCAGTTGCGCTCAAACAATCAGGGGCTCAGGTCACAGTTTTTGAAGCCTCTGGCACGCCAGGTGGTCGCGCACGCGGTGTGAACGACTCTCAGTTAGGAACGATCGATAACGGTCAACACCTGATGCTCGGCGCCTACGCCGAATCTCTGGCTCTAATTAAGCAACTCTCACCCAAGCGCTCGGAACACGAGTTGTTATTGCGTGTCCCGCTCACCCTAGAGAGCGCCGACGGGAGTTTTCGCTTATGCGCGCCCCGGCTGATCGCCCCGCTACACCTTGTTTGGGGGCTGAGCTTTGCGCGAGGCCTCACGATCAGTGAGCGAGCGTCTGCGTTACGCATGGCTGGGCTAATACGCCTAAAGGGCTGGCAAGCTCCTGCTAACCAAAGCGTGCGCGCTTTGCTTGACCAATACAAACAGTCCGATACGCTCATACGCAAGATCTGGGAACCGCTTTGTTTGGCAGCGCTGAACACTCCGCTTGAACAGGCCTGCGCGCAACTATTTCTTAATGTCTTGCGTGACGGGTTAGGTGGCACTCGTAGCGGCTCGGATCTGATTGTGCCGCGCGTTGACCTGTCGACTCTTTGGCCCACCGCCGCCGCGCAGCACGTCAGCATGCGTGTCCGTCATATCGTCCGGAATCTGCAGATACACGAGGACGGCGTTGACGTGGATCAGGAGCGCTTTGATGCCTGCGTGCTCGCCGTTCCACCCTACGCGGCACGGCGCATTCTTGCTGAATGTCTCGACGATCGCAACGCTGCCGTCACAACATTACGTCAACGTCTAGAGGGCTTTGACTATCGCGCGATTGCAACACTGACTCTGCAGCTCGAAAAGTCTTGGTCAACCCCCGTGCCGATGATGATGCTTGATGAAAACAGCGCGTTGCACCAGTATGGTCAGTGGATCTTTAGTCGTCCGGATCATTCCGATCAAGTGACGGTTGTGGTCAGTGACGCACCAGACTTGCTCAAGATCGATCGCGATGTGCTCGTCGAGGCCATTTCCACGCAGATACGCACACAATGTCAACACCACCCCAACGCGATCGACACCCTTCCACCTGTGATTCACCATCGACTGATTGTCGAGAAACGCGCAACCTTTGATGCACGCGTAGGGCTGCATAGGCCCTCAGCCACCTCCCCATGGCCCAGACTCACGTTAGCCGGCGATTGGACAGATACCGGCTACCCCGCGGTGCTGGAGGGCGCTGTGCGTAGCGGCTTACGCGCCGCGAAGATACTGCTGCAAAACCAAACTATCCGCGCAGGGATTGCACAGTAAGTAAACCGAGAAAGGTCAGGATAAGGGACCCCAACAGGCTGCCACCCGCGTAAAGCGCTGCCATCGCTAGGCGTCCTTCTTCTAGCAGAACGAAGGTCTCCGCTGAGAAAGTAGAGAACGTGGTGAGTCCTCCAAGCAAGCCGGTCACGATAAACAAGCGCCAGAAAGGCGACAGCGCGGGCAGCGTCGCAAAAAAACCGAGGGCCAAACCGACTAGGTAAGCACCGACAAGGTTGGCGACGAGGGTACCCCAAGGCATCGCACCGTTCGGCTGATTGAGCCAGACCGCCAAGACCCAACGCAACCAGGCCCCCAAGGCGGCGCCTGCACCAACCGCAAAGAAATGCCCGGGCGTCAGATACTGCATCGTCAGACGCTCGCGTGCTCAGTGATATACGCACGCACACTTGCGACATCACACGGCAAGATAGTGACTTTTTGCGGCAAAGACTCTAACCCCTCTAGCCCGGCAGGCACCGGCGCAGGCACGCCCAACGCCTCTTGAATCACCTCAGAGAACTTAGCGGGCAATGCAGTTTCGAGGACAAGCATGGGGATCCCTGGCTCGATATAGCTGGCCGCAACCTTCACGCCATCTGCCGTGTGCGGATCAATCAGCATGCCCGTTTTTTCTTTGACAGAACGGATCGTGTCGAGACGATCTTGGTGGGTACTGAAGCCAGCGACAAATCCATAGTCGCGCTCGAACTTTGGCAAATATGACGACAAATCAAAATGCCCATTAGTCGAAAGCTCTCGCCATAATCCCGCCACGCGCACGGGATCACGTCCCACCAAATCAAACACGAAACGCTCAAAGTTAGACGCTCGTGAGATGTCCATCGAAGGGCTCGAGGTCGCAAACGTTTGGGCCGCAGCGCGTGGGCGGTAAATGCCTGTGCGGAAAAACTCTTCCAGCACATTATTTTCATTGGTCGCCAATACCAATCGACGAATCGGCAAGCCCATCATGCGCGCGATATGTCCCGCAAGAATATTTCCAAAGTTTCCAGAGGGCACGCTGAAAGACACCTGCTGCCCTGAGGCGGTCGTCGCACGCAACCATCCGTGAAAGTAATACACGATCTGAGCTGCAATCCGAGCCCAATTGATAGAGTTGACCGCGCCAAGGCGGTACCGAGACTTAAAAGACAAATCGCTCGCCAAGGCCTTCACGATATCTTGCGCTTCGTCAAAGACGCCCTTCACCGCGATGTTGTGAATATTGGCGTCTTGCAAGGAATACATTTGGGCGCGCTGAAACGTACTCATGCGGCCATGGGGCGACAGCATGAAGACCGCCACCGCATCCTTGCCACGTATCGCGTATTCGGCAGCCGAGCCGGTATCCCCCGATGTGGCGCCTAAGATATTGAGCGTCGTATGACGTTGACGTAACACGTACGGAAAAACCTGGCCTAGAAACTGCATGGCCATGTCTTTGAAGGCCAAGGTTGGTCCCTCTGACACGCACAGCAAAGACATCCCATTATTTAAGGCGCGCAACGGAACAATCGCATCGGTTTTGAACGACTCTTTGCAATAGGCAGCACGCGTCATGCTTTGCAGATCAACGCGCTCGATATCCGACACAAACAAGCCAAGTATCTCGGCTGCGAGCGCGTGATAGGGCAATGTACGCCAAGACTCTAGCGTCGCGCCCGACACCTTGGGCAGCGTCTGAGGGATGGCCAAGCCGCCATCAGGAGCAAGTCCTTCGAGCAAAATATCCGCAAAGCCTTGGGCATCCATGCCCCCGCGGGTGGAGACATATTTCATGACAAACTTTCCATCCGCAAGCGGGTCACTTTCGAGCGCACAAAGGGCAACGCCTCGATCTGGACGATTGCGACATTCACATTGCGCTCAACCGCCTCATGTGTCAAAAACACGAGATCAGCGCTTGCATCAACATCCGAGGGCTGTTGAATCATTGAACCAATCGAAATGCCACTGTTAGAGAAGACGCGCGCAATGTCGGCCAAAACGCCTGGCTGGTCCGCAACCGTTAAACGCAAGTAGTAGGAGGTCACCACGTCGTCAATCGATAAAATTGGCGTATCCGACATGGAGCCAGGCTGAAACGCAAGATGCGGGACACGGTGTTCTGGATCGGCGGTCAGCAGACGCGTCACATCCACAAGATCAGCCACCACCGCAGATGCCGTGGGCTCCTCCCCGGCTCCCTTGCCGTAATAAAGCGTCTGGCCTACAGCATCACCACGAACCAATACCGCGTTCATCGCGCCCTCAACATTGGCCAGCATTGACTTAGCAGGTACCAGTGCGGGATGCACGCGTAGTTCGATGCCTTCGGGGCGACGCTTGGTAATGCCCAGCAGTTTGATGCGATAGCCCAGGCGCTCTGCTAATTTGATGTCTTCCGCTGACAACTTAGAAATGCCTTCAATGTAAGCACGCTCGAACTGCACCGGAATACCAAACGCCAGCGATGCCAACAGTGTCAGCTTGTGCGCAGCGTCCACGCCCTCGATATCAAAGGTTGGATCTGCTTCGGCATAGCCCAGCTTTTGTGCTTCAGCTAAGACCGTCGCAAACGGCAACCCGCGGGAACGCATCTCGGACAAAATAAAGTTTGTCGTGCCGTTGATGATCCCAGCGACCCACTCGATACGATTCGCAGTCAAGCCTTCGCGAATCGCTTTGATGATGGGAATGCCGCCTGCTACGGCAGCCTCAAACGCTACCACAACACCTTTAGCGGATGCCGCCGCGAAAATTTCTGTGCCGTGCTTGGCGAGCAGCGCCTTGTTAGCCGTGACAACGTGCTTGCCCTGCGCAATGGCTTCAAGCACCAATTCACGCGCAAGGGTGTCTCCGCCCATCAGCTCCACCACAATATCAATCGATGGGTCACGCACCAAACCATAGGGGTCGGTGTCTACCTTAATCGCGGCGCCGACCAAGGCGCGCGCTTTCTCAATGTCGCGCACAGCGATGCGTGTGACCTCAATTGTTTGTCCCGCACGACGCGCGATTTCCAGCGCATTCCGACGAAGCACTTTCCATGTCCCGCCACCGACTACGCCAAGACCGAGTAGGCCAACCTTAATAGAGTCCATTACAGCAATCCATCCTTACGAAACATTTCTTTGATGCCTCGCACCGCCTGTCGGGTGCGCTGCTCGTTTTCAATTAGTGCAAACCTTACGTATTCGTCACCGTAATCCCCAAAACCAATACCAGGCGATACGGCTACCTTGGCCTCTTCCAATATTCGTTTGGTAAATTCCAATGAACCTTTAGCACGATAGGGCTCGGGAATGTGTGCCCAGATATACATGGATGCCTTGGGGTTCTCGACCATCCAACCGGCTTCATGCAAACCCTTCACCAGCACATCGCGGCGACTTTGATATTTTTGTACAACTTCCTGCACACAATCTTGCGGACCATCCAGCGCGGCGATCGACGCAACCTGAATCGGCGTAAAGGTCCCGTAATCGTGGTAACTCTTGATGCGCGCCAAGGCATTGACAAGCTCAGCATTCCCAACCATGAAGCCCACCCGCCAGCCGGCCATGTTGTAGCTCTTGCTCATTGTGAAAAACTCAACGGCCACTTCGCGCGCACCCTCAACTTGCATAATAGACGGTGCTTGATACCCATCAAAGCAAATGTCAGCATAGGCGAGATCGTGCACCACAATGATGTCATGTTCGCGTGCAAGCTTAATCACGCGTTCAAAAAATGGCAGCTCCACGCACTGTGCAGTTGGGTTGCTGGGGAATCCCAGAATCATCATTTTCGGCTTCGGGATTGACTCGCGTACCGCGCGCTCGAGTTCTTCAAAGAAATCGACGCCCGGCGTCATGCGCACCGACCGAATATTTGCCCCAGCAATCACGGCACCGTAAATATGAATCGGGTAGCTGGGGTTTGGCACGAGCACCGTGTCGCCCGCATCCAGCGTCGCCAACATCAAATGCGCCAAGCCCTCTTTCGAGCCAATTGTGACAATCGCTTCAGAGTCAGGATCAATCGCGACTTGATAACGCCGTTGATACCAATCTGTAATCGCCTTACGTAACCGCGGAATCCCTTTAGAGACGGAATAACCGTGCGTGGTAGGCCGCTCGGACGCCTCAACAAGCTTTTCAACGATGTGAGCAGGCGTCGCACCATCTGGGTTACCCATGGACATATCAATGATGTCTTCGCCACGCCGGCGAGCCGCCATTTTGAGCTCGGCAGTGATATTGAATACATACGGTGGTAACCGCTCAATGCGGGGAAACCTCTTCATCGTGCATCCTTGGTCGTCAGGCTTACAGGGCCTTTATTTGCAGTGCAGCAAAACCCCATAATCTAGCGCATCACGAGCTACCCGGCAAATCAGGCTCAAAAACCCGTAAAAATCCCGATTGCTCCTAGGAAAGACCTCACACCCTGTCATCGCACACAACGAACGATTGCGCTATGATCAATCGAACCTGCCGGAGTATTGATTGAAGCTTCACACTGATACCAATTCGGCACTGAACACCGTCACAGGATACGGTGACGGCTTTGTCGAAATCAACCAGACGCGTTTTAACCACGCGATTGCCTTTGGCCCCGTGGGCGCCGTCGAACATTGGCCTGCGGCCTCCCCCTCTGACATTACGACGGCTCTTCTGCTGCAGGCTGCAAAGCTTAAATTCGCCGCGCTGGACCCGATGGCATTTTTGGATGCTTCCGAATCGAGCGGACCCAGCTTGGAAGGCCCGCGCCCTGAAGTCCTGCTGGTCGGCACAGGAAATCGCCAACGCATGCTGCCCCACGCCACCCTGGTGCCACTTCTGCTGGCCGGCATAGGCGTCGAATGTATGAGCACGCAAGCGGCCGCACGCACCTACAACATCCTCATGGCGGAGGGCCGTCAAGTCATTGCCGCCTTACTTCCAGAACATACCTCTGACGCAGGACACCTCACATGACAACCGTACGCATTGGCAAAGCCGCACCCGCCTTCAAGGCGCTGAGTACTTTTGGTGAACTCACGCTCAAACAGTGTGTTGGGCGTGGCGTGATACTTTATTTTTATCCCAAAGACAACACGCCTGGCTGTACGACTGAAACCGAAAATTTCCGCGACTGTCACGATCAATTCTTAGCGCAAAGCTGCGTTGTGATTGGCGTGTCTCGGGATTCCCTCAAGTCGCACGAGAACTTCAGTAAAAAGCTCGAGCTGCCTTTTCCACTGATCGCGGACACCGATGAAGTCGTTTGCACCACCTTTGATGTCATCAAAATGAAACAAATGTATGGGAGACAGGTACGTGGCATTGAACGCAGTACTTTCCTCATTGATGCGCGTGGAAAGCTCGTTCAGGCATGGCGGGGAGTCAAAGTACCCGGTCACGCCCAAGAGGTGCTGCAAGCTGCCTGTAGTCTGACCTAATTTTTTCGATTGTTGTAACCCCAGGAGATTGTCTCGTATGCCGTTGCCCAAGTTGCCCACCCGCCCTGCTGCAATACTCGATTTAAACGACACTGAACTCGATCTCTTACCCCCCACTGCACAGACCGCGAAAGGCAAGCCTGCCAACGCACTCAAGACAGGTCATCTCGTGCCAGCGCTCCAAGCACGCGATGTCATGCAAGATGAGAGCGAGACGAACCAGCGTAGTTCGTTCAAACTGCCGTTAGTGACAACGCCCGCCGTATTACCCGTTATTGCACCAAGTAAAAAAACATCTATCCAGAAAAAATCGCCAATCCCTCGTGCATCTGCGCACCGCACGACAAAGGCTACGCCAGGAATCAGCAAACTGTTCGTACTCGACACGAACGTACTACTGCATGATCCTTCCTCACTATTCCGCTTCGAAGAACACGACGTCTTCTTACCCATGATGACGTTAGAAGAGCTGGATCATCAAAAGAAAGGGATGTCAGAGGTGGCGCGCAATGCACGCCAAGTCAGTCGATCACTCGACACATTGGTAGGCGAACACACGCAACTGGACGAGGGCTTACCCCTCAGCGGCCTTGGACACAAAGATGCTGTGGGTCGACTGTTTTTCCAAACGACGGCGATGTCTGGGACGCTCCCACAAGACCTTCCAATGGGCAAGGCAGACAACCAAATTCTGAGTGTGGTGCGCGCCCTACAGGACGCATACCCTAGCCGCGAAGTCGTGCTTGTATCCAAAGACATCAACATGCGGCTCAAGGCGCGCGCGCTCTCGATGTCAGCAGAGGACTACTTCAACGATCAAGTGCTGGAAGACTCCGACCTGCTCTATACGGGGATGTTGGAGTTACCAGAAAACTTCTGGAATAAGCATGGCAAGGGGGTTGAATCCTGGCAACAAGGCGGCACGACCTTCTACCGAATCAACGGGCCTTTATGCCATCAATTCATGGTCAATCAGTTTGTGTACTTCGAAGGTTCTATGCCTTTGTATGCACAAGTGCGCGAAGTAAACGGCAAAACCGCGGTGCTCGCGACGCTGCGTGACTTCACGCACGGCAAGAATAACGTCTGGGGTGTGACAGCACGCAATCGCGAACAAAATTTTGCGTTGAATCTATTGATGAACCCTGAGTGCGATTTTGTTTCTTTACTCGGGCAGGCCGGCACAGGCAAAACACTGATGACGCTCGCAGCAGGTCTTGCTCAAGTCCTGGAGACAAAACGTTATAG
>Ga0209550_10001319_pt1 | contig 23802 bp, 21 predicted proteins | sample LauGreSuBDMM15SN_2_FD_187567 | JGI IMG/M metagenome (GOLD analysis project Ga0209550, IMG submission 187567) | Freshwater lake microbial communities from Lake Michigan, USA - Su13.BD.MM15.SN (SPAdes) (version 5) | ecosystem: Environmental > Aquatic > Freshwater > Lake | place: Lake Michigan... | reverse complement strand
ATTAATATTAATATTATTATTTAATATTTTAGTGATTAATATTAATATTATTATTTAATATTTTAGTGATTAATATTAATATTATTATTTAATATTTTAATATTTTCTACTCTAATTTTATTTTGTTCTTCAACATCTATACGATGATTACTCGCTAATTCTACACAATAATTATTAATATCATTTACAACTAATTTAATTAAATTAATTTTGTCTGAGATAATCATTTCAGGATCTATTACATTTATTACGTCTTGTGTTTCAGCTAATTTGATAATTAATAAGTTTCTTCCATTAATATCTATTGGAATATCATCTAAATTATTTAATAAATTAGATAATAATTGTCCAAATTTATATAATTCTAAATTATATTCAGCGATTTCATTATCAATTATATTGCTAGTAATATCCGAAATGGATGTGCTCATTAAATTGTCTAATAATTCATCATTTTTTTCCATCATTTCATCTATTTTACTAAATCCTTCTTTTGATATATCACATGATATATTATCTTTGTCATATGTTTTATTATTTAATGTATCATTATTTAATGTAATTAATAGATTTTGATATTTATCATACAAAACAAGTTTAAGATTACTAAAAAGGATAGTTAAATATGTAAAAATGTTATTATAATCTTTTGTTTGTGTAATATATAAATTATTAGTATACAATATATTTGCTAAAGTTAAAAATTTATTAAAATTGATTGGAAAATCTAAATTATTGAGCTCTTCATTTGTTGTAATTACAGTATATATTTCATTAATTTTATCAGATAAATTATAACGAATATTATTTATAAATTCTGGATCAAAATTACTTACTGGATTTATAAGCAAATTATATACAAGTTTATCAAATTCTATCAAAAACATGTTATAATTATTTATTAAATTAAACATTTTGTCTTCAATTTCTTTATTTTTAAACATATTGTTTTTTATTAATTCGGTTTCTTCATCACTCATTTTATAATCTTTAGCTGATATAACAATGCTATTTCTTGTAAAATTTTTTCTATCCGATGCAGTTATTTTTAATAAACCACTATTATCAATAGTAATATTAACATTAATTACAGGTACACCTTTTAATGCCTTAATAATACCTGATAATGTAAATTCTCCAAGATATATGTTATTTTTTACTATTTTACTTTCTCCTTGATAAATTTTTATTTTTACTTCTGTCATATAATCAGAATCGGTTGTAAATTGTTTTGTTTTACTTATTGGTATTGTTGAATTACAATCTATGATAGGCACCATTAAACCATCAATAGTTTCAATACCAATTGTAAATGGACATACATCGACTAAAACTAAATCTTTACTTGAAAATAAAATATAACCATGATAGGCAGCACCATAAGCAACAGAAATATCTTCCATTGGAATAGTTTTAATAATACCATTTGTTGTTTCCACATCATTAAGATGATATTGACATGAAGCTCCCGTATTAAAATATTTACTAACAATATTTTTAACATATTTTAGTTTTGATGTACCACCAACAAATAATACATGATCTATTTCATTCTTTTCTAAATTAGCAATTTCTAATACTTTATCAATAGATTCTAATATTTTTTCAGACCATTCTGTAACAATAAATTCAAATTCATCATTTAGCATTATTATCTCTTTGTTATTAATTTTAATTGTGTCCATTTCCATACCATTACTTAAATTAATTTTAAGTTTATCAACATAACTAAATAAATTATTATTATCAAAATCAAAATCTACTATATTACATTTACATCTAGTAACATTTTTACATTCACATTGTTTATTTGAATATTTTTGTTTAAGAAAATTAATTAATAAAAAAGTTAAATCAGAACCGCCAAATTTATTATTTCCATATGTGGCAATAACTTCATATAATGTTTCATTTGAATCTTTAGTAATATTTAATACTGATAAATCTAATGTTCCACCACCTAAATCAAAAATTAGTATATTAGTATCATCTTTAGTATTTGTTAAATCAATAATAGTACCATATCCAATAGCAGCACTAGTTGGTTCATTAATTAACTTTAATAAATCCATTCCAGTAGCATTAATACAACTATTAATAGCCTCCTTTTGATTTATATTAAAATATGCTGGTACTGTAACGATTACCTTATAAGGTTCATCTATTTCCTTTTCAATTAATATTTTTAAATAATTTAAAAAATAAGACATCAATTCATCAACTCTTAAATATCTATCATTAATATTGATTAAAATATTGTCATTTTCATCATTAATTATTTTAAATTGAAATTGATCATAATAACTTTTATTTAAATCAGAATATTTATATCCAATAAGACGTTTCAAATTTGAAATAAATAAATTACTATCTCTAATAGATTTAACTTGATTACCAAATACTTGACCATATTTTGTAATACCAATACGTGATGATATATTACAAGAATCTAAATCTGTAATTATATGAGGAACATTATTTTTATAATAACATATAGATGAATTACTTGTTCCTAAATCTATACCAACAATTATCATTTAACATATATTAAATAATAATACATTAACATAAACGCATTATTATTTAATATTATAATTATTAATTTAGCATTTTTTATTTTTATCAGATGATGTACTAATACTATTATAATCATCTATTAATATAATTCCTTTGTTAAAAATTTTAAGATAATTATCATCTAATTTAGATAAATTTACAAGATTATTATATATTATATTTTTATCATGATTAATATTATTAATTTTATCTAATTTAAATAAATCTTTTTCATAAACTATATTTGTGATGCTAATAAATTTGTCAAAATCTTTTAATATTTTTAAATATTTATCAGACTTTTTTACTATTACTTCATAACTATCATATACAATATTTGTTTTTAATAGATTATTTAATTCATCAATATTTAAAGTAATAATTTTTGTTTTTAAAATATTAATTTGATCATATATATGACTGATATTTAGAATATGATATTGGTATAAAGATCCCTTTTGATGAGTAACGACTCTGGCTGCAACCTCCCTTTGGAGGAGTAATGACTCCCCAGCGGGGATACAGCTTGGGCTTTCAGCCCCTGTGTTATTTCTTTTTGTAAAGAATTTTATATCATATTTGATACATTTAATGATAAATTTTTTTAAATATCGATTATATTCACACTTATTAACAATATGGTCTAAACTATTAAATATTTCATTTGTTTGACAATTTATTTCTTTTTCAATATATTCTAAATTATAGATACTACTAGCCAATTTAATAAATCTATTTGTTAAATATATATTATTTTTTATATTTAAATTAAATTATCTAAATCTTTTAATATATTATTATATCTTTCTTTTTGTTTTATTAATTTATCATTTTCTTTTATACTGTATTTTTGAAAATTATTTCTTAATTTATTATGATCTTCAATTATATTATCATAATCAGTAATTATTATTTCATTATTTGATGGTTTATTGTTGTTTAATTTTTCTAATTCTTTATTTTCAATAATAGATTTTTGTATTCTATTATTTAATTCTTCAGCTTCTTTCTTTTGTTTTTCTTGATATTCAATATCTAATTCTTCTACAGTTTTAACTTTAATATTATTCATATTTATATAATCTTCTCTAGATCTGCGAACTATATCTTGTTCCATCGTATGTTGATATATTATATTTTGATAGTCATTGTTACATTTTTTTATATCTGGTGAATCACGTTCTAATTTCAGTTCTAAAATATTTTTAATATTTGTTTTAACTGGTTCATTAGTTACTGATTTATAATATTCATTAACAAAATTATAATCAACTTTGCGGCTTTTTGAATTATTATAACGTTGCATTACATCTGGATTAAATTTACTATTACTAATATTATCTATATTATAATTATTATTTGATTTTAAAAATATATTATTATCCATAAAAATATATTAAAAAAAATAATTTATTATAAACTTAAATATTGTTTGCGTTATCGAAACTAAAATACTTTATTTAAACTATTAATGAACTGCGACCACCCAAGTGAAAACTTATATAATGTATTAAATGTACAAAAATTAGCATCATATGACGAAATAAAAAAAGCTTATAGAAAATTGGCATTAAAATATCACCCAGACAAAAATAATAGCAATGATGCTAAAGAAAAATTTAATCATATTAAAATAGCATATGATATCTTATCTAATGAAGAAAGCAGAAAAAAATATGATTCATTAGATGAAATACAACATAATAATTTATTAAATATTATATGTAATTTTGTTAAATCAATTATCAATCCGCAAAATATAAATAAAATGATAACTATATTATTTAATTCAGACCAAAATATAATTAATGATATCAATTATAATGAAAATCCATCTGATTATAATAAATATAAGGAGGCAATAGAAAAACGTTTACATGATAAAATAGATTTAGAGTATATTAACAATATTATGAATACATTATTAGAAAACAATAAAAAATTAGATAATGTTTCATTAGATGAAGTAGATTTATCAGTATTTTTAGTACAAAATGAAACAGTTGCAGAAAAAAATTATAAATTAATTGAAACAAATAATAATAGTGATTATTCAATTACAACTGTTGATAAAAATAAATCTAATTCTATTAATGAAATGAATATATATGGAGAAATTAAAACAACATTAGATGAAATATATTCTGGTGCTGAAAAAGAACTAACTGTTAAACGTCAGGTTATCGAAAATAATATATTAAAACTTAAACCTTTTAAATATATAGTTCCATTAAATAATGATGAAATTACATTAGTTGGACAAGGTGATGAATATTTAGATGATAATAATAAAGTAATTTCTGGAGATTTAATAGTAAATATAAAATCTAAAAAGCATTTATATTTTAAAAGAGTAAATGATTTTGACATATTAGTTTCATTACCACTCACATTATTAGAATTATTTAATGGATTTAATAAATCATTTGATTATTTTATGAATGAAAAAATCAATTTATCAGTGGCAAAAGGTTTTGGTAAAATAAGTAGTAATAAACAAATTTCAATACAAACTAAATTTGATGGAAATAAATGTACGATTATTATCCCAAAATATGGTATAATAAATGGTAATAATAAAGAATTAAGAGGTAATTTAATTATATATTTAGTTTTAATTAAAAAGAATAATTTTAACGATTTATTAAAACAGTATTTTGAATAAATAATTTTCTGATTTAATTTTATGGAAATCAATAAAGCTTATAACCATAAAATTATTACTAGTATTAATAGTCAATTACAAAATGTTAATAATGATAATATTTCGTCTATCTATAATGATATTAAACCAATTAGTTATATTGACATCTCAAATAATATTAATGATTATTTTAATGTTAACATTTATTCTAGAAAAATAAATGTTAAAAATTTATTATATGAGACGTATTATAAACATATTAATTATAATGAATTCATAAACAAATTTAATTCTAGAAATTTTAATAATAAAGCAATAAATATGTCGCAATATTATCCAAATGAATGGATATCAACTATGACTTATTATGAACTTAATTTTATCCCATGGAATGTATTACAATATTTTGAAAATGAATGTGATACATTATATGAATTTACTAGTATTGACACAGGATCTTTATCTGAAAAAATTAAAATAAACATAACATTTAATAGTAAAGAGTATAGTCAAAATAATGTAAATACGATTGTAGACCATGTTTATAATATTATAAAATGGATAACTGATAATTATTTAGAAAATAGTAAAACATTAGAGTCGGTACTCCTCATCCAAAGGGAGTCGCGCGGTAATAAAGCTATTACAACAATTAATTTAATGTTATCACCATTTTTAAAAACATTTGGAAACTATGATGAGTTAAATAATTATAAATATGAATGGTTAAACTGGATAAATAGCACGGGTTCAAAAGAAGCTTCATGTGAAACTAATAATATAAATATTAATGGAATATCTCCTTATCATATTAATACTGGTGTTAGTTATCATAATAATAAAATAAACATAATTACTATATTTAGAATTGATGAAATGTTTAAAGTATTAATACACGAATTATTACATAATTTAAGTTTAGACGTAGGCGAATATGAAGATTTTATAGGTAACGATATACAATTAATTGTTGGAAATAGTAAAATATTATATAATGAAGCATATGTTGAATATATAGCAATAATATTTTGGAACTATTATGTAAATCATATTTTTAATAAAGACTTAGATAAAACCAAAGTATTTATTAAAATGATAAATAATGAAATAGTAAATAGTGCAATTAATTGTAAAAAATTATTTGATTATTATAAAATAGATAATATTCATCAAATAATAAAAAAGAATGATTTAATTCAATATACTAATGGATTTTCATATATATTTATAAAATATATATTATTAATAAATTTATTTAGTGTTAAAGTTAGTAAAAGATCTGTTGATACTGCAAGTAATTTAAAACAATTATTAATAAAAGAAATTAACCAAAATATTTGTAATTATAACTATTTAACTAAATTAAATATTAATAATATAATAGATAAACATAAGATGTCATTATCTATATACCGTTTTAAATTAAATTAATACATCAATGTGTTTTACCTTATTCAATTATAATGTAAAAAATATTAATCATTTTTTATAAAAATAAATAGATTACAAGAGTAGAAAGATTCTATAATGGGTATCCGAAAAATAAACTCATATTTACGAAGCTTAAATATTATACCGGAATTTATAGATTTATTATCAGTAGTAGATTATATTAAATCTAAATCAGATAAAAAAGATTATTTACTGATTACTATTGATACTAATTTATATATGTATAAATATCTTAGGGCTGAAAAACAAGATATTAACACTAATGTTATTATCTTGTTTAAAAAACAAATAAATAAATTAATTAAAAATAAGATTATACCAATATATATTTTTGATAGTGCACCTGATGAATTAAAAAAAGATATTATAGATAATAGATATAATAAAAGAAAAAAAGTAATAGAACAAATAATAGATTTACATAATACTAATCCTGATTATATGGATAAAAATGAATTATCAGAATATAATAATAAAATGCATAGATTAAATTTACAATCTACTTATGTATCTTCAAATGATATTAAAAAACTTAAGTCTTTATTTAATAAATCTAATATACCTTATGCTATTGCACCTGAACAAGCTGATGTTGTATGTGCTAAATTAGTTCAATATGATATTGCGGATGCATGTTTAAGTGAAGATATGGATATATTAGTTTCTGGATCTAAATTTTTAATTAAATATTACAAAGGAAGATATTTATTATATGATCGTAATTTAATATTAGAAAAACTAGGAATTACTCATGAACAACTATGTAAATTTTCTATATTATTAGGATCTGATTATAGTAGAAGTGTTAATAATAAAATTTTACCAAACGATTTATTAGAAATATGTAAAAAATATAATTTTGATTTTGAAAAAATATTAAATGATATTGTTAATATTGAAGTTCATCGTAAATATTTCCAAGAAAGTAGAAATAATTATATATCTTTATCATTGTCTGATATTGTTAAAAACGTATGTACTGATCAGGAATATGATCATAATGATATTATAAAGAAAATGACAAAACATTATGATTTAGCTTTTCAATTGATTAATTTGTATAATACTAATGATTATAATATTAATGAGTTTTTTAATATTATTAATTTTTATAATTATGATATTAATGATGATTTAAACATCACTTTTTATAACATTGTTAATTTATGAATCTAATAAAATATTTAATATTATTAATATTTTATTATAAAAGAAAGGAATTATTTATTTAAGCAGATGTTTCATCTTCAGATGCAGATGCTTCTGCATCTACGGTTTCTTCGACATCACCTTTATAAACTCTTGAAACAAATTTTTGGAAGTTATTGAATCTGATTACTTCACCTTCTTCCATACGGAAGAGTTCACGTAGTTCTGGATCAGCTTGGATTTCACGTTTATCTTCAGGGTTTAATAGGTTAAGTTCTTTAATTCTTTGGTAAAGAAGAGCAGTTACAGCAGTACGAGGGAGTTCTTGACCATCAGTTAGACTGAGATAAGTGCAGAAAGCTGCTGGGACTGCTGCTGGTTTGTTGAAACCACTTACAGCACGTTTAGTAGATTTACTGTCAGATTTAGATTTTTTCTTGACTTGACGAACTACTTGAGCGTGGTATTTTTGAGCGATTTTAATGAGTTGGGCGCGTTCACGTTGTTTTTGAACGACTACTTTATCACATTCAGCAATTGCTTTCATTACTTCTTCAAATGAATTATATTTGGTTTCTTCAGAACTGTCAGTTTGTGCAGTTTCTACTTGAGGGAAAGATTCTACTTGAGGAGTAGAATCGACTACTGCTACTTGTTCTAAAGGTGCAACATCTTCTACTTTAGCGGAACGTTTTTTGCTTTTAGTAGATTCAGGAACTGATGTTACAGCGACTTCGACAGTAGTAGTAGATACAGTAGCAGGAGCTGCTACGACTACAGGACTTTCTTCTTTAGTTTGTTTAGAAGATTTGGTTGATTTCTTAGAGTTGGAAACAGTATTAGTTGTGCTCATCATATATAATAAATACTAATAATATACTTTTAAATAATTTCATACTTTACCAAAAAGTAAAATATTCAATATTTTCTAAAGGTTTAAGACATTAATAGATAATTTATTTAAAGATCTCTATTATTTATTATAATAATGAATATAAGTGAATATGAAATAACTATACAATCTAATATAAGTAAATATAATGAAGATATAATAGAGTCATTAAATAGCTATTTTGGATCATCTAATAATACAAACCCTACCCCCGAAATGAGTAAAATATTGCCAATTTTACAAGGGCAATCTAAGATCAGTATTAGAGTAATTGATTGGTTCGTTACCAATTATTCAAAAAAGGACAATATTATTTATCCATTAGTTGAAAATAATAATATTATATCAAAATATTTTAATGTATATTTAGAGTATAAGGCTCAATTAAAAGGTTATAAAAAAAAGCTTTTTGACCCATTTTGTAGAAAAAGAAGAATCCCATTTTATTATACTTCAAATAATTATTTAATTACTACTATCGGACAACTTAATTTTTTTCGTTGGGCAATAAGTAATAAAGTATTAGATTATGTTGAAAAATATTTAGATGATATTAATAGAGACATGTCTGATACTCTGACAAAAAAAAGTCCAAATAATTCGACAGATAAACAATCTAGTACAAATAGTATAAATTCAATAACTGATTTAATAGACAGTCCATCGTCATCTGAAAAAAAGAGACACGAATTATCAAAAAATGCATCAAAATCAATTAATTGTTATAAAATGAAAATAATATTAGATATGAATTAAGAAAAAAACAATTAATATATTATAAATATCTTATAATATATTATGATTGATCACAATATATTATTCATTGTATTAATTGTTTTAGTTTTATGTATTATTTATCATGAAAAAAATTCAAATGTTGAACATTTTGTTCCTGGTAAATCTTGTACTAATATTAAAGCAATTAATTTTACAGATCCACTCAAATTACAGGAAAATATACAGGCAGATGACTGTACATGTAATTTTGCAGGAGATAAAGTTTTATGTTCTAGATATTTTTCTCTAGGTTATAAATATCCAGATTATACTAATCCAAATAAACGTTGTCATGATACAACTGCATATAATTTTGAAATAAATAGTAAGTCAAAAGATAACTCTCTTTGCCAATATGAAGATAATAATACATGTATATTTCCAGTGTCCATGTCTAATATTAATAGTTTATATGATATTATCGATAATCCAGAAGAATATCAGTCTTTATTAAATAAAAATAGTGGTAATATTAATTATGGTAATATTTTACGCTCAGGTCCTTGTATTCCACCAAATAAAAATAGAGGAAATAAAATTGATTTATATTTTAGATTATTTAATAGATCTGCAATAAAATTAAATATAAGTAGTTTAGATCCTGTTTTTAATTTATGGGATTTAACAGGACGAATTAATTCTGAACAATTAAAACAAGAATATGGTAAAATTATTCGTACATATAAATTCTCAGAAGATAATCTAGAAACAAATATGGAAGTAATCGGTTATGGATTAAATATTCCTAATGATGCTTCATATAATGATATTGTTAAAAAATTTAATACTAATAGTACTGATAAAATTAAACATGTCGCATTAGCTGTGTCAAAAGATGGCTCTAAATATGCAATCGGTATAAGTAATACAAAAGATGGAGCAATGGATATCGCAATATTAAATGCAATATTATATGAACCATTAAATGATTCTAATATTGATAAAGTATCAAATTTTAATATGGATCGTTCATACACTAGAACAATTAGTCTTTTTATTAAAGCATCTATGTTATCAGTACAACAATATAATAAAATTAAACAAGATATTAAAGACAATAAAATTGTTGATGAAGAAAATAGATTAATTGTAGATTACAAAGATAAAATAAAACAAAATACTATAAATCCTGTTGGTATATTAATGATTAATGATATTAGATATTTTAAATATCCTAATAATCCTGAAATTTTAGATACATGTATTGATGTAATTCCAACAATAGAATCTAAATGTTATGATACTAATAAATATGGAAATCAACGTAATTGCAATGAAGTTATAATGATAAGACATGATAAAAAAAATAATAAATGTAATGTAATTCAAGAAAAAGTTAATATAATTAAAAATGTCAATGTTGATTTAAGTGCAAGTAAAAATACATCTGAATTAACAGTAAATTTACCCACCAAAATAGCAAATTCAATGATTAACGATTATAAATGTCTAGATAAAGATACTAGTTGTTTAATTTATTCTATAAATGATACAAGATTTTGTAAAGGAACATATTAAAGAATATGCATTATACGGTGTTTCATATTCTGATTTTTTGATAAAAGAATACAAAACTGGCAGCGCACAGTTGGTTTTTTTAAAATAATTTATTTATCAAATAAATTATTTTAAAAATGTAAAATTATACTTATATTATACATGCAATTGATAACTTGACATGGACATGATTTAAAATCGTATGTCTATTAAGTATGATTTTATTGAATAATTTCCATTAAATTATTTCCATTAAATTATTTCCATTGAATTATCTAAAAATTTTTAAAGTTTTAGAAGTTATTAATAATCTATATTAATGACTTCATTCTCCATTTGAATCGACTATGTTTTGAATGATTTAGATGTATTATATAAAAATAATATAAAAAATATCTTTCAATTTTTTATTTTATACCTTTTCTCATTCAAAGGTAACATTGCATTTAAATGAGAAAAGGCGTAACGGTGGTTTCGTATTTTAGTGAGCAGATAAAAAAATACTTGGCCGTTGATATTATTACATCATCTATTAGCAATATAGACGGGGGTAAATGATTAATATCGATGATATTAATCTATGTATGATACCGATACAATCAGTTAATTCTACATTATTAAGCATAATCAATTAAGTATAATTGATACTACTTAATCAATTTTGTATAATCTATTTATCAGATAGACTATACTATGTTATATTAAAATACATCATGCTATTGATAAGATAGCATGGGGATATATGATTTAATATGGTGAAAATATTAAATCTATGCACGATACCTATACATTATAAATTTAAAAGTCATTAATATATCTATATTAGTAACTACATTCTTTATTTGAATCGACTATTTTTTGAATAATTTAGTATTACATTTAAAATAACATATACAAATTTTTTCAATTTTTTATTTTTATTTTAAAGAAAGTGGTTTTGTATTCTATTTGGCAAATAAAAGAATACAAGGCCGATTTTTAATTAATCAATCATCTATTAGCCATGTAGATGGTTTAAATATCCACTATTCATCATATAGTTAATATTTAGGTGATTATTATCTCATAAAAATAATATGAGATAATATTACTTCATATCATTGATGACTTGATATGGTGATATTTAACCGACACTTTTTTATAAAAAACACTATTTAACACAGGTAAATTAGATAATGTTTTTGATATAGAAGTATCAATCAAGGTACAATATCTGTACTTTAGTTGGGCAATAGATATATCTATATCTATTGTTTAAATTATAATTATATAATATGTTAATCTCCATTTGAATCGATTATATTTTAGACAATTTAGATATGTATTTCAAATAACATAAAAAATCTATTTCAATTTTTTATCTAATATTAATATTATAATATGTCACAAACTCAGGTATCAGGTAAACGAATGTTAGAAAAATATGAAATTGAATACAATGGTCAAGTTTTTAATTGTTTACAATGTTCAAAAGAAAACTGTTGTGGTACAACTGATCAAAACAATGCTAATAAAGTTGCATGTCAAAAATGTAGATGTCAACAAATATATTCAGTATCAGATGGAACTAGATCGGGTAATCAACCAATAGGAGATATGGGATGCACTAATTGTTCTGGAGATATGACACAAACGGAATGTAATTCATATGAATTTTTAAATAATAAAATAATTCAAAATATGAATATTGTTGATTGTTCAAATAAAGTTATTACAGCTGGTGCAAATAACTCTATATCAGATGTATCTTTAAAATCTACTTGTAATACAGGTGGTCCAACTATGGTTAATAATATAGGTACAGAAAAACCAGATGGTCCTAATTGGACATTATTTGGTGGTATTGGTGGTGCTATAATAGTAATAATAATTTTAATTATGTTATTTAAATAAACAATTAGATCAATTAATATATATATTTTAAATTATTATATAACTTTTTTACATTTGTTATTATTTATTCATTTTTTTTTTCAAATATATATTATACTATATTACAATGGGAGGCCGTTCAAGTAGCAGTAATAGCACCACTAATAATACTACAAATACCAATGTTAATAATAACACTAATATTAGTAGTTCAACTGTAGATAATTCTCAACAAATTAGTAATTCAAGTAATACTACTTCTTTTAATGAAAATATACAAAACACATCTAATACGACAAGTACTGATAATTCAACTACTACAAGTATTACTTCAAGTAGTAATACTGATAATGTTAATAATTCTACTAATGTCACTACTAATGACAATAGAAATATTACTGAAAATGTTATGAAATGTGGGTTAGATGCTTCACAAGCAAATAATCTAGTTGCTAATATTAATGAATCTATCACTATTAATAATAATGCATCTAATACTTTTATTGTAACTGGTAATAATAATACAATTTCGGATGTACAATTAAATTCTATGTTAGAAAGCTATGGTCCTACTATCAATAAAGATTGTATACAAAAGGCAGTTAATGATTCACAAAGTTCTCAAACCGCAACTAATAGTAATTCAGCAAGTGCAACTGGTAGTCAACTAAGCGCTGCTTTAAAAACAGGTGGTAATACTACTAGTAATGATAATATAACTGGTAGTACTACTGCTAATACAGCTAGAAATACTGGTGGTGCATCTGGTTTATCAACTAACTCTAATGCATTAACTAATCAAGATTCTAATAGAAATGAAAATGATAACACTACTGAAAATACAAATAAACAAACATCAACAGCATCTGCAACAGGTGGTCAAATGGGTATTGGTCAAGCAAGTGGTGCTGGTATAAAAGAAGTAAATAACTATTTAATAGTTATTATATTAGCTTTTGCGATATTATATTTATTAGAAAAGTATGCTAATTATACATTATATTCTGATGTAATTAGTAGCGTTAATGAAAATTCGCAAATTTACATCATATTATTTATATTAAGTTTATATTATTTGTATAATAAATAAATGAAATGTCATATTATGTTTTTTTTAATTATCTCTGAAATAGCATTTAATTCCAAGATAATCAAAATGATTTTGATTTTTACGTTTTTGAAATCCAATACTAAAACCATACGTTCTGAAATGATCTTTTAGATCACGAACAAAGTCACGATCATCAAAAAATCTGTTTAGTACAAATTTATAGCCATTTACTTCTTCGACTTCGATTTGTTCACGATCTTCTTTTATAGTTGATGACCATTTTCTAACATCTAAGAATACATGATTAGCTGGTCCGCCAGTCCGTTTATCGATTATATACATAGCAGAATTGATCCTATTTTTTACTTCATTTACAGAATATCGATCTTTAATATATTCTAAATAACTTGAATATACTTGAGTGAATGCTTTATTCCATTCTGTGTCGACTTTTTGTTGATTATCTCTAGGTTTATATTTTTTAGGCTTAGTTTCTGTTTCAACAGGAACTGAAATAGGTTCAGCAGAAACAGATTCAGTAGAAACGGGTTCAGTAGAAACATGTTTATCTTCTGTAACTTTAGATTTCTTTTTGACTACATTTTCTTTTTGTTGTTTAGGATTTTTGGTAACAGTTGTCCAATTACCATCTACAGTATCTACATTATTTTGGGACATGATATGATTATATTAATTATTAAGTTATTTAATGGTAAAATAAATAATTATCAATTTTTTGGCATAGAAATATAAGAAATTATTTTACGGATATATTTTATATATAATATTATTATAAATGGGCGGTAAATCAAGTAGCGGTAATAAAACCACAAATAATACTACAAATACAAATATCAACTCCAATTTTAATTCTAATTCCTCAGATGTAGATAACTCTCAACAAATTAGCAGTTCAAGTAATACTACTAGTACAAATATTAACCAACAAACTACAACTAATGTAAATAATACAGATAATTCAACTAGTACAGCAATTAGTTCAAACAGTAATACTAATAATGTTGATAACTCTACTACTGTTAATAATAATTTATCAGGAAATGTTACTCAAAATATGCAAAAATGTGGTTTAGATGCATCACAGACAGAAAACTTACTTGTTAATATTAATGAATCTATAAATATTAATAATAATGCATCTAATACTTTCATTGTAACCGGTAATAATAATACAATTTCTGATGTACAATTAAATTCTATGTTAGAAAGCTATGGTCCTAATATTAATAAAGATTGTGTCCAAAATGTAGTTAATGATATGCAAAGTAAACAAGATACAACAAATTCAAATGATAAAAGTACAGCAGGTAGTTCATTAGGTGTAGATTTATCATCTGGTGGAAATACAACATCAACAAGTAATAGTAATTCTGGTAGAAATGCAAATTCAACTGATAGCTCAAACTCTACAACTGGAACTGCAAGAAATTCAAATCAATTAACTAATTCAGCTAATAATGCTAATAGAAATGATAATAGCACTGCCAATAAATCAGATCAAAAATCAACAGCATCTGCAACAGGTGGTCAAATGGGTATTGGTCAAGCAAGTGGTGCTGGTGCTGATACTGACTTTGGTTCAATTTTATTAATTGTAGTATTAATAGCAGTTGTATTATTAATTAGTGGAGGTATATTTACGGTTGTATCACAAACTACTGATGCACCAATAGCTGAACAAACTGGTGGATTTAGAGGTATGTGTAAATTAATTGTAATGACTGGATATTTAGGTATATTATCAATATTATTATTAGCAATATTAAATAAAAAAGGTAGAGTTTTAAGTAATTATCGAAATTTAGGTAAATATTTAATAATTATAGGATTATTAGGTATACTAGCAGTTAATTTTGTAGAGAATAAATTAATGTTATATTCTGATTTTGCAGAAATACCATATTTATATAAAATCCAAAAAACTTATTTTTAATTTTATATTTTTTTTATAACATTATATTATAATGGGCGGTCGTTCAAGTAGCAGTAATAACACCACAAATAACACTTCAAACACTAATATAAATAATAACACTAATATTAGTAGCAATAATGTTGATAATTCACAAATAATAACTAGTAGTACTAATACTAATAGTACAAATATTAACCAACAAACTACAACTAATGTAAATAATACAGATAATTCAACCAATACAAGCATTAATTCAAATAGTAACACTAGTAATGTCGATAATTCTACTACTGTAAATACTAATGACAACAGAAATTTAACAGAAAATGTAGTTAAATGTGGTTTAGATGCATCACAAGCAGAAAACTTAGTTGCTATTATCAATGAATCTATAAATATTGATAATAATGCATCTAATACTTTTGTTGTAACCGGTAATAATAATACAATTTCTGATGTTAAATTTAACTCAATGTTAGAAAGTTATGGTCCTACTGTCAATAAGCAGTGTATTCAAGATGCAGTTAATAAATCTAAAAGTGAACAAATAGCAAATAATAGTAATTCTAAATCAACAAGTGGTGGAAAAACCGATGTTGGAATAACTAGTGGAAATAATACTACTGGAACAACTAACTCTACTAGTGGAAGCAGTGATAATCAATTATCTAGTTCAGGACAAGCAGCAGGAACTTCACAAAATACAAATCAATTAAGAAATAATAATGACAATACTAATGGTAATACTAATGGAACAACTAATTCAACTGATCAAACATCTAAAGCAAGTGCTACAGGTAGTCAAACTGGTATTGGTCAAGCAAGTGGTGCTGGTTTATATGATGGATTATTTTTTGCAATATTATTAGCAATATTTGTATATGTATTAAAAGTAATGGAAAGTAATGATATTGGTATGAATTATTATACTTCATTAAGTGAATATGTAATTGATAATCAATTTATAGTATCTGTAATAATGTGTTTATTATTTTTCTATTTATTAAATAAATAAAAAGTTTTTTAATTTATTACTATATATTAAAATGTACACTAGAATCGATAAAAAAGATAATAATTCATATGATCATTTTAATATAAATTATTCAAAAAAAATAACATATTGTTTAATCATTTTGTTTTTACTAATCGCAATAATTTATATTTATATGTATATTTGGGATTACGAAGATAATATTGATATACTTTCACAAATTAAATACCTATAAATTTTTCTCAATTATTTTTTATAAATATTATTATATATTTATGAATAATCTCGACAGTACATATGTAATTAAAATTAATCTAAGTGAATTACATAATTATAATGTTAATGATAATATTAATATTAATATTAATAATATTGTTCAACATTTATTGCCTGATTTAAATATTTCAGATAATGCAGAAATGACAGTTATGAATAAAACTGAATATAATAAATATATCTTTAATTTATCAGGAAAAATTATTAATAAAATTGATATCGATACTAATAATGTTAATATTAATTGTTCTATTTGTAGCGAACAATTGAAACAGAAAAATAAAATTTTTAAACTTAATTGTAATCATATTTATCATTATAAATGCATAAATAAATGGTTTAAAACTTTTACTGAAAAATTCAATCAATTACATAGCTGTCCATTATGTAAAAATACTGTAGAAAGGAATATATAATCCGGATTATATATTATGGTAAAAAAGGAATATATAATCTAAATTAATCAAAATCTAATGATATTCTTGAACTTGTAGATGATGTAATACTTTTTTTAATTGCTTTATCCTTTGTTTTTGTTTTTGTTTTTGTTTTTTCTAATGATACCGAACTATTTGAACTATGAGATCTTAATTGTCTACCCATTGTTTTTGCTTTATTTGTTGGTTTTAATAATTCTTCAATATTTATTTCTTCATCTGATTCTGAGTCAGATGAATAATCTTTCATATAATTACTTTTTTCGACTTCATAATTGAATTGTTCATTATCTATTATTTCTTCATTTTCTGAATTATAATGATGTTTATTTTCATTTATTTCTTCATTTTTTATATTTTCTACAATCTTATTAAAAACATTTACTGATTGTTTTTGAATAGGTTTTGTTTCTGTATCTATGAATAATGATACACCAGTATTATCTTGAAATGTATATTCACATGTTTTAATTTCTTCTAGATAAACTGGGCGTAAGTATAAACCAAACATATCATCAGTAAACCAAATTGCATTAATATTAATAATCATTCGTATACTTCCATCATTTAATTCTTTTACGGATATATTTTCAGTATCATTATTATGTAAATTATCTAATGAATCAACAAAAATTCTTTTTGTTTTTGTACTATATGGGATTTTAAATTTAATTACTTTTACTTCATCCGCATTTTCTTCAACTTCTAAATTCTTTAATATACTTCTAAATCTAACATTTTCTTGTTTATTAAACCAATTTGATTTGTTTTCAAATGCTAGAGAAATAATTTTTTTTTCTAACTCCATAATAAAATCTATAAATTTTTGTCCACTAACATCATTATTAATTTTAAAATAATATTCACCATATTCGTTAAAAAAATCAGCATCTAAAACACCCTCAAATAATGGAGTTTGAACAAATAATGATTCTCTATTATTACCAAATGATATTAAGCTATATCTTTTACCATTATTATACATTAATGAACTTGCTTTTAACTGCTCTAAATTCACTTGTTCTGGTAATTTGGCTATTTTTTGTTTATTTCTAATACTTTGTGATTCCATATATTCTATATTTGTTCAACTCTTTTTTATATTATTTATTAAACTTAAATAAATATTATAAAAAAATAAATTAAATAATTATATTAAGATATTTTATTAATAAATACTTCATATATAGTCACAAATAATAGTAATATATTGATTATTTTCTTTAATGACTTTAAATGGTTTACCACAACCATATATTTCATTTGATTTAATAAGTTTATCGCATTCTATTTTTGGCATATGTGGATTAATTTGTTTTCCAGTTTTTATATAAACACCGTGTCTGAATATCTGACAGTTTAATTTTTGTATTTCTATAATATTATTACAATGCGGACATGTTACGTAAATATCTTTTAATTCTTCAGAATCTGATTCATTCATATTTTAAAAATAACATTATAAAATATTTTAAAAATATAATATTTATTCAAATTTTTTACGCTATGAATAAATATAATATTTTTAAAATATTATATTTTTAAACTTATAAAATAATATATTAAACAATAGCGCGATTATATTCACTTTGGAATAAATAGCTGCTATAATAGTTAATACACCTAAAATGGTTCGTATCATTAGTTATTTTGAATTTGATTTAAAGAATTTACCTATAATTCCACATTTATTATCATCATTTCTACATATCGATGTATGTTCATATATTGGATCTCCTGAAACTATATCATACTTACCAAATAATTTACATTTCCCATATTTAGCTTCAGGGACAGGATCGTATGGATAGTTATATTCCTCTTGAATAAAATTAATACACTTTATACATGGATTATTAATTTTATTTTTGATAAATAAGCTTTTTCTAACAATATGATACATGATGTTGATTTTATTGAATTACGAGAAGTGATAATAAAATTAATATTCAATATTTTATTATTAGGATAAATGATTTTTATAATGATAGAATTATTTATAAATGAAAAACTAAAATAGTAATTTACGTTAATTTAAATTATACAATTTTCAGAAAAAGGTTCATAATTGTATCTTTTTTTAAATTGCTGTGTGAAAATTTATTAATTTAAATTGTAAATTATTATTTGGAATAAGATTATTGTAATTTTTAATTGCTGTGTCTAAATTTATTTGATTTCAATTTAGATTGATATAATATTATACAGTCTTATTTATACTCAGAAAGATTATTAATAATAATAATTTTTTTATTAGCTTTGCTAATGTTGCTGTGATAAAACTTTTAATATTATATTTTATTAGATATCTATCTAGATATCTAGCACCTTTGCACCACCTACGACATTTAAATTATAAATTTGAGTTGTAATTGCTGTGTCTAAACTTAATTATAACAATCTTCATGTTAAAAAATAATTATTTATTTATTTATTGCTGTGTGAAGATTTATTACTATAATTTCAGTCTAGATAACTATAATATTATTTATATATTTTTAATAAATTATAAACTTAATAATTGTTTATTTTTTAGTACCACGTTTAGCAGGTGTTTTAGCCGGTTGAATTACTACTCTAGGTGTTTCGACGACTTCATCTTCGTCATCTTCATCTTCATCTTCATCTTCATCTTCATCTTCATTATCGAGTGCAGAAGCTAGATTGACTTTAACAGAACTTTCATTTAGTGTTACAGTTGGTTCATCTTCATCTTCATCTTCTTCTTCAACTGCATTGATTTTTAGACCAGATAATTGAGTACTGTTATCTTCATCATCGATGAATGCATCTTCATCTTGACCAGAATAAGAACTAGTTGGGAGTTCACAAACTACTTGAGATAGTTTGAAAGTAGCACCATATTTCTTAGATTCACCATTAACTTTGGCTTTACTGGCATATACTTTATTTAGGATCATTACCATACAAATAGTTGATTGATATCTAACATATTTGTTAAGCTCATCTAGAGTAGTTATATCAGTTACTGGGACACGAGCTCCTGAATCATCTTTGACGAAGCATTTAGTTTTGACATTTGATGATTCCCAATCAAGATCGACTTTGACTTTCATATAACGAGGACGAGGACCATAATTTTTCTTAGGTGCTTTATCAACTGCATCATCATCATCTTCATCTTCGCGTTCTTCAGCGACACGAACAATAGGTTGATATTTGTAAAGATTAGCTACTTTATCAGAACCAAAGAGTTTCTTTTTGAATTCAGTAGTTTGCATAAGTGTATCGATTAATTCAAGTTTATTGAAGAATGTTACACTTTTTGGATCATTAACGTCTTCTGGGACTTTAACGAACGCACGAGCTTTATCAGTTGCATAGTAAGGACCTGCTCGTGGAATACCATAAGTAAATAATTTACAATTATGAGATTGAATTTGGCATAGACCTTCTGAATATTGATCATGTTTGTAACGTACCATTGCAAGTTTTTGAGCAGTATTTAGTTTATTATCTTCAAGAGGTTGGACAAGTAGTTTATTTACATCGAAATTAGAGTAGCTAATAGTTTGTTTAGTTCTTTGAACAGTGGATTGTTTAGTAGACATGGTTTGTGTTGACATTACTATAAATATTCTAATATAATATCTATTTAAGCCAAAACGTTATTACTTCAATTTTTTATAAAATTAAACTAACATAAGAGATTATAATAGATAATATTAATTTAATATAAATAAAATGTTTAGATGATTACCTCAAGTTGTCTGATTGGTATAGTATTATAAATACTAGTTAATGTTACATATTGATTTTCGTCAATATTGTCAGAAGCTATTCTTTTTAAATATTTTTTAATTTCGGAAGTTCTAATATACATGAAATTACTTGTATTATTATTAGCTTGTTGGATTAACCAATGTTCAGTGACGATCATTGTATAAATATTTTTAGGCATTTTATATTTTGTTCCATATTGTTGTTGACATTTTGAGATAATAATATCAAATATTTTTTTTTCAGAAATAATAGTATTTGAAGATAGATTTAAAAGGTTTAATAGTTCTTTAGGATATTTGACTTTTACACTCATTAATTGTTGATAAATATAATATATATAATCTATTAATGTTTAATTATCAATTTTTTAATTAGGTTTAGTATATGATAATTGATTTATCAGTAGTAAAGTCATATATATATTATATAAAATTGTATAATTTTATATGATATTATAAATTAATGTAAAATGATAAATATTTTTAAATTGGAACAAATGTTTTGCTCTTTATTTTAATTAAATCACTTAATAGATTATTTGTTTTTAATGTTTTAAATTCTGATCCATATTGTTTAACTTCCTTAGTATCGACTAATTCAGAATTTTCTAACATTTCTGTATCGATCTTAATATCACATAAACCAGTACCACCTTTGATACATCGTCCAACCATAATTCTACTAGATACTCCGCGTAGATAATCTACTTCATTAAATGCGGCAGCTAATAATAATTGTTCAATAGTTTTTTCAAAGGAAGCTCTGCCCATAGGATCTGTATCTAAACGATTAATACCATGTCTATCGATACTAGTAATTCCGCCATTATTTGTCATAACATCACCTAATAAGGCAATATGTGCATAATTTAAATCATTGCCGACGAATACATTTTCGAATTCTTTAATTAGTGCAAATCTTGCTGCTTCAATTCCGAATGCTTGGTAAATTGTATATATATCATTACAATAAGTTCTATTGATATCAACACCTAAGAATTTACGAATTTGAAACATATCTATACCGTCAGTATATATAGCCCATTCTTTTCTATTTTCAGGATCACTATTTGGGTTATCAAATGAAACATATTGTTGATGATCGATTTTAGAAATCTTAGAAATTTTAGAATTACCTTTGATATTAAATTTATTAAGTAAAATATCTTGTAGACTTAATAGAATAGTGTTGTCAACATTAGATAATTCGAATCTAATATGAATTACTAAATTATCTGAACTATCAAAACTAGTCATAATACATCCATGTAGGATTTTAGTAATGACATCTTTTTCATGCTTTTTAAGACTTGATAAGTCTGAGAAATTATTACTCCAATATTGGATGAATTTAGTTTTAATATCTAACATAGAAATTTCATTTTCAACCATACTTTCTTTAGAAATTCCAACTCTAAATAACCATGGTAAGTTGTCTATACTTGCCGAACTCATGTTATTTAAGAAAAATACTGAATCTCTATCAATATCATCAATATTATAGTATGATATTGGATTTGATTTTGAATCAGGATCATAAATAATATCTAATTGTTCAGCAAGTTCTGATAGAATAGTATACTTGAGAGTAGAACCAATACGATAAGCATGTTCTTTATTATCTCTAAATTCAGGATCCATATAAATAATCATATATGGAGTACTTGGATTTTTGGTGTAACTTAGTAATTCTCTAAAACGAGGTACACCTTGCATACCAGCTACACCAGAACCAGTAGAATGGAAAGTATTTAGAGTCATTTGCGTCAAAGGTTCTCCTAAACTTTGTGAAGTTACGACACCAACCATTTCACCAGGTTCGACAGTAGAGTTATTGAAACTTTTAATAATTTCAGAGATAACTAAATTGAATTTTTCATTGTTAAATTTATATTCATATATACAACGTTTTGGACCTAAATATTCATATAAAGCTATTTGGAATAAATATTTTGCTTTCTTTTGATTATAATGTTTAGGTGAATCCTCATTTATATCATTATTAGTAACACAAATTAAACGACATACAGTTGGATCCATAAGTCTTTCTATTTCTGAAATTACATATAATGGATCTAATGGTGTATTATCCATTGACATTGTATTTTTAGCATCGTCGATAATGCGCGAATAATTGGCAGCTTGAAAATATATATCATTAATTGTGATACTATTAAGTTTAGCTCTAGCTTGTATATCTCTAAGATCATCTCTAAATTGTTTAACTATATCAACAATTTCGTCATTTAATTCTTTGAATTCTTTTTTCTTTTTAGCATCATATTTAAGTTTAGATGAGATTTCATTAATTTCATTTTCAGTAAATTGACATTTTTCAATTATATTAGAATTACCCCAACTTAAAATATTAAATTTAACTGGTTTTTGCATAGTTTGATCTAAATGTGAGTCACCAAATAACATTTGAATAATAACATTATTTCCACTTCTAACTGTTCCATCATAAGCAATATAAACATCTTCCATACCTTTGATAAGTTTACGTTGTAAATAACCTGTATCTGC
>Ga0209550_10001318_pt1 | contig 23806 bp, 22 predicted proteins | sample LauGreSuBDMM15SN_2_FD_187567 | JGI IMG/M metagenome (GOLD analysis project Ga0209550, IMG submission 187567) | Freshwater lake microbial communities from Lake Michigan, USA - Su13.BD.MM15.SN (SPAdes) (version 5) | ecosystem: Environmental > Aquatic > Freshwater > Lake | place: Lake Michigan... | reverse complement strand
CCTAACGGTGATCTAGTTGAGTTTGTTGAACTACCTAAGGATGTTCACCCTTACTACGTTTCAACTCAAGCTCACCCAGAGTTCCTATCTCGCCCAACCAAGGCACACCCTCTGTTCCATGGGTTAATCAAGGCAGCTCTTGCCGGTCGTCTCTTTGGCGATAAGGCTGAGTAACAAGTCAATCTGATGGCTAAACTTCAGCAATCAGTTGATAGCTATCTGAGACACCTCACCATTGAGCGAGGTATGGCTAAGAACACTCTGCTTGCCTATAAACGAGACCTTGGTTCATACATCAGATACCTAGAGGAGCAGGGTTTAGATTCGCCTAGCCAAGTGCAAGAAAACAATGTCAGAGACTTTGCCCAGCAGCTGGTAACTAACAAACTTATGGTCGCAACCTCTGTTGCTAGAACACTTGCTGCAGTTCGTGGACTGCATAAGTTCCTCCTCTTCGAAGGAATCGTTGAAACAGATGTTGCTGCAACGGTAAAGCCACCCAAAGCACCTAGAAGACTTCCTAAAGCAATCTCAATTCAGGAAGTTGAAAGACTACTCAGAGCATCAGGGCCTGAACCTGACGATGTCTCAGGAGCAACAGATCTCATCAGAGTCAGAGACAGAGCAATCCTCGAACTTCTCTATGCAACCGGTGCTCGTGTCTCAGAGGTAGTGAACATCGACCTGGATGACCTAATCGATCCAGAGATTATTCGATTGTTCGGTAAAGGCTCTAAGGAACGTATTGTCCCGGTTGGACGATACGCCCAGGCAGCTCTGCAGGCTTATCTAGTTCGAGTAAGGCCATCGCTAGCCATGCTCTCCAAAGGAACTCCAGCGCTGTTCCTGAACCAAAGGGGTTCAAGGTTAAGTAGGCAGAGCATCTGGCAAATCATCTCCGATGCAGCCTCTAATGCCAAGTTAGAACACGAGGTTTCCCCACACACCTTTAGGCACTCTTTCGCTACCCACCTTTTAGAAGGTGGGGCAGATGTCAGGGTGGTTCAGGAGCTTTTAGGCCATGCCTCGGTGGCTACCACCCAGATATACACGCTTGTTACCGTTGACGCGCTCAGGGAGATCTACGCTACCGCCCATCCTCGCGCTCAGCGGTAGACTACAAGCACTAAAGTTATTTATCTTTAGGGGCCTAAACGGCCCAAACTTACTGCTGTGAAGCCAGAGAGGAAGCTATCGATGCCTAGTAGAAATGCAGACAATAGGTTCCCTATTCCTAAACGCTTATCCAGCCACGGCCCAGCCCGGATCATCGCCCTCTGTAATCAAAAAGGTGGAGTCGGCAAGACCACAACAACCATTAACACTGCAGCAGCACTTGCCGAGTATGGCCGCAAGGTGTTGCTCGTTGACTTTGACCCTCAAGGTGCTCTTTCTAGAGGGTTAGGTGTTGCCAACGAAGATGTAAAGACCATCTACGACCTGATGCTTGATAGGAAACTAAAAGCTGAAGATGTGATTGTTCACACTGAAGTGCCTGGTCTTGATCTAATCCCTGCAAACATCCAGCTATCAGCGGCTGAAATTCAATTGGTTGCAGAGCCTGGCCGAGAGAAAATCCTTGCTGGAGTATTACGTCCAGTTCTAGGGGACTACGACGTAATCATGATTGACTGCCAACCATCCCTTGGTTTGCTAACAGTGAATGCTCTAACCGCAGCTCACGGTGTAATGATTCCTGTTGCCTGTGATTACTTTGCTCTTAGAGGTCTAGAGCTTCTTATCCAGAACACTGTTGAATTAGTTCAAGAGCGCTTGAATGAGAACCTAAAGATTGACGGCATCCTTGCCACCATGTTTGACCCTAGAACACTGCACTCGAGAGAGATGCTGAACAAGCTGAATGAAGATTACGGAGATAAGGTCTTTAGATCGGTAATCAAGCTAACTGTGAAGTTCAAAGACTCATCAGCACAGGGTAGACCGGTAACACAATACGCTCCAACATCAGAAGCAGCAGAGCTTTACCGAGCGGTCGCAAGAGAGATGGTTGACCGTGGCTGTGCTCCATAACGAAATTGAAGATTCAAACGGTAATGGCTTCTCGCTAAACATTGGAAACTTTGAAGGTCCATTTGATCTTCTTCTTTCACTAATTTCTAAACACCAGGTAGACATCACCTCTATTTCGCTTAGCCAGGTAACCAACGACTTCATTGCCTACGTCAGAACCCTTGAAGACGCAGACCAGCTAGAAGAGGCGAGCGAGTTTCTAGTAGTTGCTGCCACTCTGCTTGATCTAAAGATTGCAGAACTATTACCTAAGGGTGAAGTAGTTGACGCTGAAGATGTTGCTTTGCTTGAAGCAAGAGACCTGTTGTTTGCTCGTCTATTGCAATACCGAGCATTCAAGGACATCTCTTCCTGGTTCCAAACTGCTATCGCTTTGGAGTCAAGACGTGTTTATCGTTCAGTTCGCCTGGATGAGAAATTTAGAACTCAGCAACCTGAACTGGTCTGGACTGTCTCCCTCGAAGACTTTGCACGTCTTGCTGAAGAGACAATGGCACCAAGAGAAATACCAATGGTGGGACTTACTCACTTGCACGCTCCAAGAGTCTCGATTAGAGAGCAGGCTGCTGAAGTTGTTTCGATGCTGAGGGCAGCAACAACTCTTACCTTTAGGGAACTAATCTCATCGGTTAGAGACAGGGCCGTTTTGGTTGCTAGATTCCTTTCGATCCTTGAGCTCTACCGTTTAGGTGCAGTGAGCTTTGATCAATCAGAATCGCTAGGACCACTGCAGATCACCTGGCGAGCAGAAGATTTCGATGATAACCAACTAGCAGCACTAGGAGCAGACTATGACTCTTGATAATCAAGACCAGACAGAAGAAGTTACCCCAACTGAAGATCCTAGAAACTTATCTGCTCTTAGTGAGCCAATCGCAACCGAATCTCTGCGCGGAGCAATTGAAGCAATTCTGATGGTTGCTGAAGTTCCACTTTCTATGGTTCACCTAGCAACATCTTTGGATATGCCTGTTCCTGAAGTTCGTGAAGCAGTGCTTGCAGTAAAGGCTGACTTTGATGGTGAGAATGGAACGCGTCCTCGAGGATTTGAACTTCGTGAAGTTGGTGGAGGTTGGAGAGTATTCGTTAGAGAAGACTACGAATGGGCAGTTAGAGAGTTCATCTCAAACGAGAACCCAACCAAGCTTTCCCAGGCAGCTTTAGAAACACTGGCTGTGATTGCCTATCGTCAACCGATTGCTAGAGGACAGATTGCCTCTATTCGTGGTGTGAATGTAGACACCGTGGTTAGAACATTGTTGAGTAGAGGTCTGATCACTGAACTATTCACCGACAGTGAGACCGGTGCTATCAACTACGGAACTACCGAAACTTTCCTAGAGACTCTAGGAATTAATGCACTAGATGATCTTCCACTGATCAGCCCATATCTACCTGATGCCAACTTTGATCTTGGTACAGAGAATGCAGCAGGTAACTAATTGTCAGAATCAACCGAAGGCGTAAGACTTCAAAAAGTCTTAGCCAATGCAGGTGTCGCCTCTAGAAGAGCAAGCGAAGATCTGATTACCTCAGGTGCTGTGAAAGTAAACGGCAAGGTGGTCAAGGAACTTGGAACTCGCATCGATCCTGAGAACGACAAGGTCTCAGTCAGAGGAACTCCAGTTCAACTAGATGCCAGCCGCGTATACATGGCACTAAATAAGCCAGTTGGAGTTATCTCCTCAATGGCTGATGAATACGGCAGACCGGATCTTTCGCAGTATGCACTTCGTTCAGACCGCATCTATAACGTAGGCCGTCTAGATGCCGATACTTCAGGGCTCCTGATTCTTACCAACGATGGGGAGCTGGCAAACATGTTGGCTCACCCTAAGTTTGGAGTGACTAAGACCTATGTTGCCAAAGTCGAAGGTCAAGTTTCTTCTCAAGAGATTCAGAAACTTCTAAGCGGACTAGAACTTGAAGATGGACCAATGAAGGCAGATAAAGCTGTCCTAGTTGATTCAAATGCATTTGAGAGCCTGGTCGAGATTGTTATCCACTCTGGTAAGAACAGAGTGGTTAGAAGAATGTTTGACGCTATTGGGCATCCAGTCAAAGACCTAGTCAGAAGACAGTTCGGTCCTATCCAACTGGGACCACTCAAGCAAGGCCAAACCAGGCTGCTAAGTAAAGTTGAAGTTGGGGCATTGCTAAAGGCAGCAGAGGGTAAAACCACTAGAGCCCCTAGACCTAGAGATAAACAAGCTGCAAAGCCAAAGCCGAGAGGAACAAGAAGTGGCGCTTAGAGCAATCCGTGGAGCTATTCAGCTAGAAACTGATGATCGCGAACATCTACTCAAACTCACCGCTGAGCTTCTAGCCAAGATGATGCATGCAAATAATATGCACACCGACCAGCTAATCTCAATCCTCTTCACCGCAACACCTGACATTACTTCTGAGTTCCCAGCTCTTGCTGCAAGAGAACTTGGTTTAGGTGATGTTCCGCTGATGTGTTTTGTTGAGATGAATGTTGCAGGTTCGATGCCTCGCGTTATCAGAGTGATGATCAACGCAGAACTTGATATTCCAAGATCTGAAGTTCAACACGTTTACCTAAGAGGTGCTGCAGCACTTCGATTGGATATTGCTCAATGAGCCCACGCACCACAGGACAGGTTCACATTATTGGTGCTGGCTTACTAGGTACCAGTATTGGTCTTGCGCTGCGTCAACAAAATGTTGACGTTTCTATCGCTGACGCATCTCCTGCAAACGAATCTCTTGCAATCGATTTTGCTGCTGGTAGAAAACTTGAAGCAAAAGATCATGTGTCTCTAGTTGTGGTCTGTGTTCCACCTGATGTGACAGCGAAGACTGTTATTCAAGCACTGAAAGATTTCCCTTCAGCGGTTATTTCAGATGTTGCCAGCGTCAAGAGCACAGTGCTAACAGAACTTCAGGCAAGCGATGCGGATAGAACTAGATACGTTGGTTCTCATCCAATGGCTGGACGTGAAAAAGGTGGAACTCTGGCCGGACGTGCTGATCTATTTGTTGGAAGACCTTGGGTTATTGCCATCGAAGAAGACACAGTTTCAGATGCAGCACAAGCAGTTGAACAGTTAGCACTAGATCTAGGTTCAACTCCTATTCGCATGAGCGCTCAAGAACATGACCACGCGGTTGCTCTTATATCTCACACTCCTCAATTGATCTCAAGCCTGCTAGCAGCACAGCTTGCCAGTGCAGAGGATAAAGACCTATCGCTTTCAGGCCAGGGGCTTCGAGACACAACACGTATCGCTGCAAGTGATTCAAGACTCTGGTTACAAATCCTCTCTTCTAACTCTGAAGAACTGCTTCCAGTTCTCAAGGCATTCGGGAAGGACCTAGAGCAGGTAATTGAAGCGCTAGAACACGTTGGCACTTCAGGTTCACTATCTAAGCTTGGCAAAGTTCTAGAGGCAGGCAACCTAGGTATCTCAAGACTGCCTGGTAAACATGGTTCAACTAACACCTCTTACGCACAGGTAGTTGTGATGATTGACGATAAGCCAGGGGAGTTGGCAAGACTGCTAACCGAGATCGGTGCAGCAGGCCTCAACGTAGAAGACCTAAACCTGGATCACGCAAGTGGTGCACAGGTTGGTTTGGTTGAGCTATCTGTGCTTCCAGCAATTGAAGAGAAACTTGTTTCAACACTTAGAACTAACGGTTGGAAGCTGGCCGGCTAAATGCATATCGTCGCCATCGATGGCCCAGCAGGTTCAGGTAAATCTAGTGTTAGCAAAACAGTTGCTAGAAAGCTTGGCTTTGGCTATCTAGATACCGGTGCTGCCTATAGAGCACTCACTTGGAAACTCATTTCTGAGTCACTGAATGCAAAAGACATTGATAGTTCATTCCTAGAATCTGCTTTCAACTACCAAATCTCCCTAAACCCAGATGACTACTGGGTCAAAGTGGGAGAAACAGATGTTACCTACGAAATCAGAGAAACTCGCATCGGGGAGCGAGTGAGCGAGATTGCTCAATTACCAGTGGTTAGGCAATACATGCACTGGATTACCCACAACCTCGTTGAGAACTCAGGCTTTTCAGGGGTTGTAGTTGAGGGCAGAGACATTACCACTGTGGTCTATCCGGAGGCCCAAACAAAAATTCTGCTAACTGCCTCAGAAGAAGTTAGACTTAGAAGGCGTTCTGCAGAGCTCCCTGAAGGCATTTCAATTGCCGAGCAAATCACTAAACGAGATCAAAACGATGCGAAAGTAGTCGATTTTCTTTCTCCTTCCCCTGGTGTTGAGTTGGTTGATTCTTCAGAGCTTGATTTTGACTCAACCGTTGAGGCAATCATTGCAATTATTGAAAGAACTAAGTAGGGAACATGGAAGACCAAGACTTCAATGCGGATCCGGTCGATCCTGAGTTTCTAGACCGTTTGAACTCGCTCTCAACCGAAGAAGAAGAAGCTCGCGTTCGAGCACTTCGAGTCGGGCTATCTGAATATGACCTAGACGAAGAAGACATTCGCGTCCTAGAAGAGCTCAGCACAGCCGATGGCCAGCCAGTATTACTTCCAGCTCTTGCAGTGCTAGCAATCGTTGGTAGACCAAACGTTGGTAAATCTGCTCTGGTAAACAGAATCATTGGTAGACGTGAAGCTGTTGTTGAAGACAAGCCAGGTGTTACCCGTGACCGTGTTTCATACAAGGCTGAATGGAACGGACGTAAATACACTCTCGTTGACACCGGTGGCTGGGAGCCTGATGCCAAAGGTATTGATAAGTCAGTTGCTATTCAGGCTGAAATCGCTGTTGAGCTTGCTGACGCAGTGCTATTCGTAGTTGATTCAACTGTTGGGCCGACTGCAACTGATGAGCGAGTTGTAAAGATGCTTAGAGCGAGTAAGAAGCCAGTTCTACTTCTTGCCAACAAGGTTGATGACGAAAGAGGAGAGGCAGAAGCTGCTGCTCTCTGGTCACTTGGTCTAGGAGAGCCACATCCAGTTTCAGCTCTGCACGGTCGAGGTGTTGCAGATGTTCTAGACAAGGTGATGGAAGTTCTTCCTGAGGTTTCTAATGTTGCTAAGCAGGAGTTTGGTGGACCTAGAAGAGTTGCCATCATTGGTAGACCAAATGTTGGTAAGTCTTCACTTCTAAACAAGGCCGTTGGTTCTGAGCGTGCTGTTGTAAATGACCTAGCTGGAACCACTCGTGACCCAATCGATGAGCAAGTTGAACTAGGTGGCAAAGTATGGCGCTTCGTTGATACCGCTGGAATTAGAAGAAGAGTGCACCTTGCTCAAGGAGCAGACTTCTACGCATCACTTAGAACTGCAGCTGCTCTAGAGCGTGCAGAAGTTGCGGTAGTTGTTCTAGATGTAACTCAGAAGATAAGCGAAGGCGATATCAGAATTGTTGACATGGCTCTGGAATCAGGTAGAGCGCTAGTGCTTGCATTCAACAAGTGGGACAGCCTCGATGAAGATCGCAGAGAATATCTAGAACGTGAGATCGAGCAAGATCTTGCTCACGTTGACTGGGCACCTCGGGTAAACATCTCAGCAAAAACTGGTAGACACCTTGAAAAGCTTGTTCCTGCACTGGAAGTTTCACTGGACTCATGGGATACCAGAATTCCAACCGGAAAGCTCAACGCTTTCATCCAGGAACTAGCAATGGAATTCCCTCACCCAGTTCGTGGCGGTAAGCAGCCTAGAATTCTTTTCGCAACTCAGGCGAGCACCAGACCGCCAAAGTTTGTTCTATTCACCACCGGATTCTTGGATCCTGGTTACCGCAGATTCATCGTTAGAAGACTTCGCGAAACCTACGGTTTCGAGGGAACTCCAGTTGAAATTGGTATGAGGGTTAGAGAGAAGCGCAAGCGTTAATATTGTCTCCACGGGCTATAGCGCAGCTTGGTAGCGTACTTGACTGGGGGTCAAGGGGCCGTGGGTTCAAATCCCGCTAGCCCGACGCTAGTCTAGGAAAATCATGGTTGAGAATAATCTTCAGTTGAGCGACAAGGTCGTAACTTGGCCTAACGCGCTATCTGCGCTGAGACTACTTTTAGTCCCTGTTTTCCTTTGGCTCATTCTCATCGACCAGAATCTCCTTGCATTCGCAGTTCTTGCCTTTTCAAGTTTCACCGACTGGCTTGATGGCTTCCTAGCTAGGAAGTTAAACCAGATGTCTCGGCTCGGTCAGCTCCTAGATCCAGCTGCAGACAGATTATTTATCCTTGCTTCACTTCTGGGCCTTGCCATCACCGACAAGGTGCCTTGGTGGTTGGTGCTGGTAATTGTTGCCAGAGACCTAGTCCTATTCTTTACCCTGCCTTTCCTAGCCCAAGTGGGCTATGGACCGCTGCCCGTGAACTACACAGGCAAGGCTGGAACGTTTGCACTTTTGTATGCATTCCCGCTGATGCTCCTAGCTGATGTTTTACCTCAGCAAGTTTCGATCTGGGTATTCCCGATCGCCTGGGGGTTCGCCTTCTGGGGCGTCTGGCTTTACTGGTGGACTGGATTTGTCTATTTACGACAGGTTCATAACATTCGAAAAACAGCCCGCCTAGACTCGGCTATTCTTAACCAGAAAGAGGAGAGCGCGTGAACGAGTTTCCAGCAGGCAATGACGCCAATACGGGTGATGACATTGAGGCTACTCGCAACTTCTCAGAAGACCTCATCGAAAGCGATCAAGAAAATCTGAGCGAAGAAGAGCGAGCAGCAGTTGATGCCCTTCCTTCAGGAAACGCTCTCCTAATTGTTAGACGTGGTCCAAACCAAGGAGCTCGTTTCCTCCTTGATTCAGATGTCACCACCGTTGGTAGACACCCAAACGCAGATATTTTCCTAGACGATGTAACAGTGTCCAGAAGACATGCAGAATTCAAGCGCTCAGGTAAGAGCTTCTCAGTTTCAGACCTAGCTTCTCTAAATGGAACCCAGTACGAGGGTGAAAGAGTTGAAAGCGCAGAACTTGTAAACGGTAGTGAAGTTCAGATTGGCAAGTATCACTTGACCTTCTTTGCATCAAAGAAAGATATTTAAAGACTATGGCAGTAAACGAAGCAGCAAATCTCTTTGCGCCTCGACCGGGAAGACTTTTCACCATCGGTCAGGTGATTGACAAAATGAAAGTAGATTTTCCAGACCTAACTCCTTCAAAGATTCGTTTCCTAGAAGATCAAGGTTTGTTCTCACCATTTAGAACAGAATCTGGTTACCGTAAATACTCTGAGCAGCACATTGAGCGTATGCGTCTCATTCTGGAATTACAGAGAGACAAGTTTCTACCGCTGAAAGTCATCAAGACTTATCTCGATGATCTCGATGCAGGTAAGCAGCCTTCTCTACCAACCGCAACTAGAAGACCTAGCGTTACTCGTAAGTTCAACAAACTAGAACTAATTGCCGAAAGCGGCATCAACGAGACTCTTCTAGCTGAAGCACAGCAGTCTCAGCTGATTGGTTCAGAACCTTTTGAGTACAGCGACATTGAAGTTGCTAGATCTTTGATGCAGCTACAACGTTTTGGTATTTCAGCCAGACATCTTCGCGGCATCAAGACCTCAGTTGATAGAGACTTAGGTTTGATCCAAGGTGTGGTTGCCAGCGTAAAGAAGCAGCGTGACCCAGCGGCTAAATCAAGAGCAGCAGCTTACGCAAACGAGATTGAGTCACACATAGCAACTATCCGTGCAGAGTTAATCCGCGCGGTTATCGACAAAATCGACTAACGCGACACGCCGAAGAAGAATATTAACGCCCCATAGTCAGGGGTAAGCGGAACAATTAAAGAAAGCTCCAAGCATTACTTGAACTTTGGATATTAGGAGAGGAGGCCAGAATGGAATCAAATAACCCAGAAGTTGAGAGCGTTACTAACGAGCCAACTACTGAAACTGGCCGTATTCTCCTAAGCGAGGCAAGCGACTTCGCCTACTTACAAGACGATCTTTTTGCAGTTTCTCAGCCATGGCATGACCCAAACGTTGGTTACCGAGGAACTTCAGCTGCAGGGGCCGCTGGCATCAGCTACCGTCAACTTGATTACTGGGACAGAACTGCACTTGTTCAGCCAAGTGTTAGGGGAGCATCAGGTTCTGGAACCCAGAGACTTTACTCTTTCCGCGACATCCTTGTTCTAAAGCTTGTAAAGCGATTCCTAGACGCTGGTATTTCACTTCAGCAGATCCGAATCGCTGTCAAACAGCTTCGTGAAGCTGGTATTAGCGACCTAGCCAAAATCACCCTCTTCTCAGACGGAGCAAAGGTTTATCTCTGCACTTCAGTTGATGAGGTTATTGACCTGCTTGATAAGGGTCAGGGTGTATTCGGCATCTCTGTCGGTAAGGTTCTTGGAGAAGTTGAGGCAACTCTTACTGAAATCAACCCAAGCCACATTGAAGACCTTGATGAACTAACTCTTCGCCGTCTTGGCAAGAAGGCTGTTTAGTTCTCTTCCGCTTCTTGAGATTCCTTCAAAGCTTTTAGCTGCTTCTTAGTCATTGTCTGACGAATAACTTCCTGGAACTTCTCTTCATACTCTGGTGAAATCGCCGGCTCTTCAGAAACTATCGCAACTGGAACAACAACCTCTGGTTCAGGCTTTGGCGGGAATACTGGTTTAGCATCTCTGCTTCGCTTTGAGAATCTGCTCTTATCATCAGATTTACGCTTACGAAGCAATAGCCCTGGGTCTTCAGCCTTGAATGACTCCAGAGCACTTTCAAGAAGCTGATCAAAACGGTTTGCTAACTTGGCCGCTGATTGACCTGGCCAGTTGTGAATAGGTTTACCAGCACCAGATGCCTGCTGAAGCGCAGTTTTTTCTTCCAGTGGGGGATTGATCATCAATTCGCCGAAGAGTTCATCCAGTTCATTCACTCGATACTGATGTTCAGCAACGCTTGCGCGTAGTCGATTGACCAGCACTCCAAACAGGTTCACTCTTCTGTTGACCTTGTTCCTTAGTTCAGAGAAAGCCTTTACTGCAGCTTCGATTGAGATAACTGAGTTGATAGCCGGCTCGGCTACCAGCAGTACTCGGTCGCTGGCAACCCATGCCATCCGAGTCAGTGCTCCTAGAGATGGGGGAGTATCGATAAGAACTAGGTCGTAGTCGTCCTCTACTGAGGCCATTGCCTGCTCTACGTGCCAGAGGGATTTGAAAGATGGGTTTCCCTGGTTGAGCAGGGTGAGGTTAGGGCTACCGACCATTACATCTAGGCGGCCTGCCTGTCCCTTAGCCCAAGATGAGACTACAATTGCCCTTAGCACAGTGTTGTGTCGGGGCTTCTTGATTACTTCGGCCGCTGAATACTCAAATTCCCCAAATGCACCTAAACCAATACTTGCGTTGCACTGTGGATCTAAATCAATCACCAGTGTTCGTAAGTTCCTAGACAAGGCAGCAGAGGCAAGACCAAGGGTGACCGTGGTTTTACCAACTCCGCCTTTCAAGGCGCTGACGCTTAATACCTGCACCTGTCTAGGCTACCTTTTGATTTTGGTGCAACCCGTCATTTGTTCACCTGACTGCAGTTAGGACCGCATGTTCAGCAAGATTTTGGTTGCCAACCGAGGCGAAATCGCCATTCGTGCCTTTAGAGCGGCCTATGAGCTAGGTTCTAAAACTGTTGCGGTATTTGCCTACGAGGATAGAAACTCATCCCATCGTCTAAAAGCTGACGAGGCTTACCAGATCGGTGAAATTGGTCACCCTGTTCGTGCTTACCTAGATGTCTCTGAAATCATCCGTGTTGCACTTGAGTGTGGTGCAGACGCAATTTACCCAGGCTACGGATTCCTGTCAGAGAACCCAGAGCTGGCAGAGGCAGCAAAAGCAAATGGAATTACTTTCATTGGCCCGACCTCGGATGTCCTAGAACTTGCTGGTAACAAGGTAAATGCAAAAGAGGCAGCTATTGCTGCAAACGTTCCTGTTTTGAAATCATCTAGACAGTCTGAAGATGTTGCGCTACTAATTGAAGACTCAAAAGAAATTGGTTTCCCACTATTCGTAAAAGCTGTTGCCGGTGGTGGCGGTCGCGGTATGCGCAGAGTTCAAGACGCTGAAGGTTTAGAAGCAGCCCTCGGTGAAGCAATGCGTGAAGCTGAATCAGCTTTCGGTGATGCACGAGTATTCCTGGAGCAAGCCGTTCTGCGTCCACGCCACATTGAAGTTCAGATTCTTGCCGATGGTAAAGGAAATGTAGTTCACCTCTTCGAGCGTGACTGTTCAGTGCAAAGAAGAAACCAAAAAGTTGTTGAGATTGCTCCTGCACCAAACGTTACCCAAGAACTTCGTGAAGAGCTATATCGCGATGCAGTTGCTTTCGCTAAACAGGTTGGCTACGTCAACGCAGGAACTGTTGAATTCCTAATCGACACAGTCGGACCTAACGCAGGTAAGCATGTCTTCATCGAGATGAACCCGCGTATTCAGGTTGAGCACACCGTAACCGAAGAGATCACCGGTGTTGACCTAGTTCAGTCACAGATGCTCATCGCATCAGGTTCCACTCTTGAAGAACTGAGCCTTACTCAAGACAAGATTGAAATGAATGGCTTTGCTATTCAATGCAGAATTACTACCGAAGATCCAACCGCAGGTTTTAGACCTGACACAGGAAAGATCAGCACATACCGTTCACCAGGTGGAGCAGGTATTCGACTAGATGGTGGAACTGTTTCAACTGGAAGCGAAATCAGCCCGCACTTTGATTCTCTTTTGGTGAAACTAATCACTCGAGGCAGAGATCTAAAAACTGCAGTCAACAGAGCAGAACGTGCACTCGCTGAATTTAGAATCCGCGGAGTCTCCACCAACATTGCATTCCTTCAGGGAGTACTAGCCGACCCTAGCTTCGCAGCAGGCGATCTGAGCACAGCCTTCATCGAAGAGCGTCCTCAACTGCTTACCGCTCAACCATCACTAGACCGTGGCACCAAGATCCTGAACTGGTTAGCCGATGTCACTGTGAACCAGCCATACGGTGCTCGTGGAGACCTGATTTCACCTGCCAGCAAATTACCTAAGTTGGATCTAAATTCTCCAGCTCCTAAGGGTTCTAGACAGCTTCTTCAAGAACTAGGTCCAGTTGCTTTCGCAGCTAACCTAAGAGCTCAGTCAGCAGTTGCAATCACCGACACAACATTCCGTGATGCACACCAGTCACTGCTGGCTACCAGAGTTCGTTCGAGAGACCTAGTTCAGGTTGCACCATACGAAGCTCGTATTCTTCACAAACTCTTCTCTGTTGAAGCTTGGGGTGGAGCAACCTACGACGTTTCACTTCGTTTCCTGGGTGAAGACCCTTGGGCAAGACTTGTGGCCCTAAGAGAAGCTATGCCTAACATCTGTATTCAGATGTTGCTCAGAGGTCAGAACACCGTTGGATACACTCCGTACCCGGTTGAGGTAACAGAAGCATTTGTTACTGAAGCTGCTAACGCCGGAGTTGATATCTTCCGCATCTTCGATGCTCTCAACGATGTCGATCAAATGCTTCCAGCGATTAGTGCAGTTCTAAAGACTAAGACTGCTGTTGCTGAAGTTGCCATCTGCTACACCGGTGATCTACTAAACCCAAACGAGAGCCTATACACCCTCAACTATTACCTAGATCTTGCAAGACAGGTAGTCAAAGCTGGTGCACACATTCTTGCAATCAAAGACATGGCAGGTCTTCTTCGACCACAGGCTGCAGCCAGACTGGTGAAAGCACTTCGAGCAGAATTTGATGTTCCAGTTCACCTGCACACCCACGACACAGCTGGTGGTCAATTAGCAACTCTTATTGCTGCTATCGATGCTGGTGTTGACGCAGTAGATGTCGCATCAGCTCCAATGGCTGGAACAACTTCACAACCTTCAGCTTCTGCTCTTATCGCAGCACTTGAAAACACAGAACGTGATTCAGGCATCAGCCTCGACGAAATGACAGCACTTGAGCCTTACTGGGAAGCTGTTCGAAATGTTTATGCACCATTCGAGTCAGGACTTCGTGGACCAACCGGTCGTGTCTATAGGCACGAGATTCCAGGTGGTCAGCTGAGTAACCTTCGTCAGCAGGCAATCGCTCTTGGTTTAGGTAACCAGTTTGAACGCGTTGAAGACATGTATGCAGCTGCAAACGAAATTCTTGGAAGACCAACAAAGGTAACTCCTTCATCAAAGGTGGTAGGGGATCTAGCACTTCATCTTGTTGCTGTAAACGCAGACCCAGCTGACTTTGCTGCTAACCCACAGAACTACGACATTCCAGATTCTGTTGTCGGGTTCATGGCAGGGGAGTTGGGAGATCTACCTGGTGGTTGGCCAGAACCTTTCAGAACTAAAGTTCTTCAAGGTAAGAACCCTAAGTTTGGTCTAGTTGCTGTTTCTCCAGATGACCTTCAGAAGCTTGTTTCAGAAGATGCCAAGGTCAGAAGAAGCACACTAAACAGATTGCTCTTCCCAGGTCCAACAGCTGAATTCGAGAAGTCAAGGGCAACCTTCGGTAACCTCGACCCAGTTGACACTCTTGACTACCTTTACGGTCTTGAGCAGGGCCAAGAGCACGTTGTTGAGATCGCTAAGGGTGTTCGAATCTTCGTGGGTCTCGAAGCTATTGGCTCACCGGATACCAAGGGCTTTAGAACCGTTATGGCTACCTTCAACGGTCAGCTTCGCCCAATCAACATCAGAGACCGCAAGATCGCAACTACAGTAGTGTCTGCCGAAAAGGCTAACCTGGCTAACCCGGCTGAAGTCGCAGCGCCATTCGCTGGTGTTGTTACCCTTCAGGTCGTTGAGGGCACCCAGGTCGAACTGGGCCAGCCGGTAGCAACCATTGAGGCCATGAAGATGGAAGCCACTATTACCGCCAATACTGCTGGAATTGTCAGGCGTTTAGCCATTTCCAAGACCCAATCGGTTGAATCAGGCGACCTCATCCTTGTCGTTGAACCAAGACTTAGCGAATAGACTTACCCAAGTAGTTATCGATTCAGCCAAGGTTTTCTTGGCTTGGAGATGTTTAAGGATTTAGCTTTGGCTGACAGATTTGATGGTAAAAACTCACGTTCTCGCGATGAAGCAGAGCACAGTGCTGAACTTGGCTCTGCTGAGATTGAGGCAAGCACAATTGACCTATCACCAACCACTTCATCTATCAAGGTAATCACCGAAGCAACAGCAATTGTTCCTGCAACAGGTGTTTCAGAGACCGACAGCCTAGCTAGCTCACAGACCGGTTACTCACGTCGTGACAGCCTCAGAGGCGATACTTTCGATCAGCCAGAACCAGCTGCGATGTTGACTGCAGATCGTCTAATTGAACTGAACTCAAAGACCAGACCTGCGCCTGAATCTAGTTTTAGAAGATTCCTATACTTCTTATCTCTGAAGACGATCAACTTGGGGGATAACCTCCGTGTTCGTGAGCGTAAAGCTGTCGATGCAAGAATTGCTGCCAGCCTCGGCGGTGGCGCTAGATTCGTCCCAGTTCTCACTCGTAAGGGTGGAGTGGGTAAGACAACCGTCACAACCCTGCTGGGTATGGCAATGGCGCTAGCTCGTGAAGATCGAGTAATTGCTATCGATGCTAACCCTGACCGTGGAACCCTAGCTGAACGTGTTAGCAAGTCAACTCGCTTCACTGTTCGCGATGTGGTTAACCGTGCTGCTGCTATTGATGGCTTTACTGACTTCTCAACAATGGTTTCTAGAGATGTCACAAGATTGCACGTCCTTGCATCAGACAGTGACCCAATGCTTTCAGAAGCCTTTGACGAAGGTGATTACAACGTAGTTGCCGATATGGCTGCTCGTTATTACACAATTATCTTGACGGACTGTGGAACAGGTATCGTTCACTCAGTTATGCGTCCAACTCTGCAGCGAGCTAACGGACTTGTAATTGTTTCTGGTGGTTCAGTTGACGAAGCTCGTTTGGCTTCTGAGACTCTAACCTGGCTTGAGGCTAACGGTTATGGAGATTTGGTTAGAGGATCTGTTGTTGCTCTAAACACTGCAACTCAGGGAACCAACCTAGTAAAGCTTGATGAAATCGAAGCTCACTTCAAATCTAGAGTTCGTGCCGTTGTGAAGATTCCATATGACCCAGCTCTAGCTGCCGGTTCAGTAATCAAGTTTGAACAGCTGCACCGCAACACTCGTGAAGCAGCTCGTGAACTCGCTGCGTTAGTAGTTGAGGGATTGACTAAGAGCAACTAGTTTCATGACTGTTCGTGAAATAAGACTCTTCGGAGATCCAGTTCTAAAATCACCCTGTGATCCAATTAAAGACTTCGGCCCTAAGACGCACTCTCTTATCGAAGATCTGATTGATACCACCAAGGTTCCTGGACGAGCAGGAGTTGCTGCCAACCAAATCGGTATCTCACTCAGAGCTTTCAGCTACAACGTTGCTGGCAAAGTTGGTTACCTAATCAACCCAAATAACTTAGTGCTAAAAGGTGAACCAATTCTTGTTGAAGAAGGTTGTTTATCAGTTCCTGGTAACTGGCACCTAACCACTCGATACCCAGAGGCAGAGCTAACTGGAACGCAACTGGATGGAACTGAAATCACTATTTCAGGAACAGGATTACTAGCCCAAGCACTTCAACACGAGCTAGATCACCTAAACGGATTGCTATACCTGGATCGCCTCACTCAAGAGGAGCGCAAGGAAGCAATGAAGATAGTTCGTAAATCAGATTGGTTTATGAACTAAATCTTGTAATCACCAATGTTGTGACAGGTTGACTTAGCGCTGTCTGCATAGATGTCATCGATTAAGTTGCCAAAGTCCTCAGCCACAACTGATCTCTTAATCTTTAGTGATGGAGTCAGATGACCACTCTTCTCAGTTAGGTCGTAAGGAAGAATTGCAAACTTTCTGATTGACTCAGCTGTTGAGAAGTTGGTGTTCACCACTTCAATAGCCTTAGAGACCTCTGCAAGCACTGCAGCGTTAGATCTAGCCTCATCGAGAGTTAGTTGCTCCTTTATGCCGTTGTTGGCTAGCCAGATAGGCAACATCTCTTCATCGATAGAAACCAATACTGATACGAATGGCTTAGCGTCACCGATAACGACCGCTTGGCTCACCAGTGGGTTAGCGCGCAGTGGGTCTTCGAGTAGTGCTGGAGCAACATTCTTACCACCGGCGGTGATAATCAATTCCTTCTTGCGTCCAGTGATAGCTAGGAAGCCATCGTCATCCAAAGTTCCGATGTCACCGGTCTTGAACCAGTCACCGTCAAAGGTTGACTTGGTTGCGTCCTTGTTGTTCCAGTATCCCTTTAGGACGTTAGTTCCACGAAGCCAGATTTCACCGTCTTCAGCGATCATCACACCACAACCAGGCAGTGGGAAACCAACCTTGCCAATCTTTAGGTTGCTCGGTCGACCAATGGTTACCGGAGCTGTTGTTTCAGTTAGCCCATAACCTTCAAGCACGATCAAACCGATTGCACGATAGAAGTGACCAAGTCTTGCTCCTAGTGGACCACCACCGCTGATTGCATACTTTACTTCTCCACCCATAGCAGCGCGAAGCTTCTTGTATACAAGAGCGTCAAAGAGTTTGTGCTTGATGTTTAGACCTACGCTTGGACCCTTCTTTGTATCCAATGCCATTGACCATGCGATTGCAGTTTCAGCAGCAGCATGGAAGATCTTGCCCTTACCGGCACCTTCAGCTCTTTGTTCTGCAGAGTTGTATACCTTCTCAAAGACACGAGGAACAGCTAGCAAGAATGTTGGGTGGAAGCTCTGCATCGCAGGAGCTACGTTCTTAGCATCTGGTTGGTGACCAACCTTTACTCCACCAGAGACACAGAGAACAGAAACGAATCTTGCGAAGACGTGAGCCATCGGCAAGAACAAAACTGTTGAACCACCAGGGGCAACTACTTCAGGAAGAACTGCCTGAGCATTTCTACACAGATCAACGAAGCCTTGGTGCAGAAGTTCACAACCCTTTGGTCTTCCAGTTGTTCCAGAGGTGTAGATGATTGTCGCTAGATCCTGCAAACCATTGCTGGTTCTTCTCTTCTCAAGTTCTTCATCAGAGACACTCTTACCGAGCTTCGCTAGGTCTGCTAGATCTTTACCTTCAAAAGTCCAAGTGGCCTTAACTGCTGGAAGGTTCTTTTGAACACTCTTGAAAAGTTCAAGGTGAGTTTTGTTTTCAAAGATTGCTGCAACAGCACCAGAGTCACTCAAGATCCATTCGATCTGGCTTGGAGCAGATGACTCGTAAATTGGAACAGAGACTGCACCGGCAAACCAGAGAGCGAAGTCAGTTAGCGCCCACTCATACCTGGTGGCACTCATGATGCCAACACGTTGTCCAACTTCAATACCTGCTGCCACGAATCCCTTAGCTAGGGCTCTAACTTCAGCAAGGTAATCGCCAGCTGTGACATCTTCCCAAACTCCAGGAGAAGTTTGCTTTGACATCAGTGCAAGCTTTGGGTCTTTATTGACTCGGTCAATAATTAGGTCAGTAATGTTTGTTTCTGGACTAGAAACTACTACTAAAGGAACTTCGTTGGTCTTCATGTTTGCCTCCGCTGGGTTAGCTGGTAAATGAAACTTTTGACTACTCTACCCGTGTAAACGCAATATTCCTGCCCTCTAGGCTTATCGAAATGATGCCGATATACTGACCAAGTTAACAAAAATAAAGGAACCAGATGAAAACCGTCGGAATCGACATCGGTGGAACCAAAATCGCAGGAGCTCTTGTCAACGAGGCAGGGGAGATCCTTCGTGACCTGAAGGTGCCAACCCCAGCGAATGATCCAGTTGCGCTGCAGGCTGCCGTTGTGAAGATGGTCGAAGAACTGCGTGCAGGGGAGCAGGTTAGCGCTGTTGGCGTTGCTGCCGCTGGTTTTATTGATGCCAACCAGTCTGTTGTCTACTACTCACCTAACCTTAGCTGGCGTAACGAACCTCTAAAAGAGAAGCTTGAAGCCGAACTAGGCCTACCTGTTGTTATTGAAAACGACGCCAATGCTGCTGGCTGGGCTGAATACCGCTTTGGAGCAGGGGCTGGCTATCACCACATGATGATGTTGACCATCGGGACAGGTGTTGGCGGGGCAATCGTGGCTAACGGTGAACTATTCCGTGGCGGCTTTGGAATAGGTGCAGAACTTGGACACATGAACTTCGTCCCTACGGGAAAACTTTGTGGCTGTGGTCAGCACGGCTGTCTTGAGCAGTATGGGTCAGGTACAGCCCTTCTAAACTCCGCCAACGAGCTTGTTGCTTCGGGTTCGGAAGAAGCTAAGCGTCTAAAAGAACTCTCAGACAGCGTTCCCGAACTGACTGGTAATGAGGTTTACAAGGCCATCCAAGAAGGCGACCCAGGTGCCCTAAGGCTACTGACTGAACTAGGTTCAAACCTAGGTTTGGCTGTTGCCTCACTGGTTGCAGTTCTTGACCCTGAGATTGTGGTTATCGGTGGAGGAGTGAGCGCTGCTGGTGAACTTCTTCTCGAACCTATCCGCGCTGCTTACCTAGAACACCTTCCGGCTAGAGGATTTAGACCTGAACTGAAGATTGTTGGAGCCCAGTTGCACAACGATGCAGGGGTTGTTGGGGCAGCTGATCTGGCTAGATTACATTCCAACGGGCGATAAACTTAAGCCCTAGTGGTCTAGAGGCAAAGATAAGGAGGTCCACCGTGTGGTACTTTCTGCTGAAGAATATCTTCCTAGGTCCTGTCCTTAAGGTTCTTTTTCGCCCATGGATCAAGGGCGCTGAAAAGATTCCAACCGATGGCGCAGCCATTTTGGCTTCAAATCACCTATCTTTTTCAGATTCCATCTTTTTACCGCTAATGCTCAGAAGACCAGTGGTCTTCCTTGCTAAGAGCGAATACTTCACCGGTAAGGGAATCAAAGGAACTTTATCCCGTTGGTTCTTCAAGGGAACTGGCCAGCTTCCTATCGACAGAAGCGGCGGTAAAGCCTCTGAGGCTGCGCTAAACACCGGTCTAAGTGTTCTAGCCCAAAGCCAGCTACTTGGTATTTACCCTGAGGGAACTAGATCTCCAGATGGCAGATTGTTTAGAGGCAGAACTGGTATCGCCCGCATGGTTCTTGAAGCAAAGGTTCCTGTTTTCCCAGTTGCCATGATTGATACCGAGAAGGTTCAACCGATTGGTAGAAAACTTCCAAGAATTCGCCGTATCGGTGTTGTCGTAGGGGAGCCACTGGACTTCTCTCGCTTTGCTGGCATGGAAGGCGATCGTCTAGTTCTCAGAGCAGTGACAGATGAGATAATTTATGAGCTGATGAAGCTCAGCGGGCAGGAATACATCGACGTATATGCCTCAACACTAAAAGAACGTCGCTAGTAATCCCACCGAGACAGGAACAACAAATTGGCTTCATTTGAACCAGTAGTAGCTGCAAATCCAGGCGTACTTGAAGGCTTGGAAAACTTCCGCAATCTAGTTGCTGCACAGCAACCAACTTGGCCTGACCAGGTTGCTCTCGAAGAAGTCAGACAGACTCTAGCTAAGTACCCACCTTTGGTTTTTGCTGGTGAAGTAGATATCCTCAAGGACAGAATTTCACAAGCAGCTCAAGGTAAAGCTTTCCTACTGCAGGGTGGTGACTGTGCTGAGACTTTTGTGGATGCAACAGCAGACCGTATTCGTAACCGTGTAAAGACTCTGCTGCAGATGGCAGTTGTCCTTACCTACGGTGCATCGATGCCTGTCATCAAGATGGGGCGTATGGCTGGTCAGTTTGCTAAGCCAAGATCATCAGATACTGAAACACGTGAAGGGCTAACCCTTCCTGCATACCGAGGCGATGCAGTTAACGGATATGACTTCACTGAGGAATCTAGAAACCCAGATCCAAAGCGTTTGCTACAGGCATACAACACATCTTCTTCAACTCTTAACCTAATTAGAGCTTTCACAATGGGTGGCTTTGCTGATCTTCGTTCAGTACATGAATGGAACAAAGGTTTCATCGATAATCCAGCAAACTCTCGCTACGAGACTATGGCAAAAGACATCGATCGTGCCATCAAGTTCATGGCAGCCTGTGGCGCTAACTTCAACGAATTAAGAACTACTGAGTTCTACACATCTCACGAAGGTTTGCTATTCGACTACGAGCGTCCAATGACTCGTATTGACTCAAGAACTGGAACTCCTTACGACACCAGTGCACACTTCATCTGGATCGGCGAGAGAACACGACAACTCGATGGTGCTCACGTTGACTTCCTATCTCGTGTTCGCAACCCTCTCGGTGTGAAGCTTGGCCCTAACACTTCAGTTGATGATGTTATGGCCCTAATTGAGAAGTTAGATCCAAACCACGAGCCAGGAAGACTTACCTTCATCACTCGTATGGGTGCAGGAAAGATTCGTGAAGCTCTACCAAAACTTGTTGAAGCAGTTAGAGATGCAGGCTTTACCCCTCTTTGGATTACTGACCCTATGCACGGTAACGGAATTACTACCGCTAACGGATACAAGTCACGTCGCTTTGATGATGTCATGAACGAAGTTAGAGGATTCTTTGAAGTGCACCGCGATCTAGGAACTTTCCCTGGTGGTGTTCACGTTGAACTAACTGGAGACGATGTTGCTGAATGTCTAGGCGGTAGTGAGCACATCGATGAGACCACTTTGGAATCTAGATACGAATCACTCTGTGACCCTAGATTGAACCACTCTCAATCTCTAGAACTTGCTTTCCTAGTAGCTGAAGAGCTAGCCGCTAGCTAACGAGAACGAATAATTACAGTCGAACCGACTTTGATTACTGTTCCAACGTTTTCACTTGCCCCTGTTACACGCTTGATGCCATAGTCAGCACTTAGCCACTTAGTATCAATTAGAACTTCTAGGCCAAGAGATTCAAGTAATCCCTGAGCAGCCAGAATGGTTTCCCCAACAACCTCTGGCATGACAACAGTGTTTGGTCCCTTGCTAACAATCAGCTTCACAGTCGAACCTTTGCCAACCTCAACCTCATCAGGTGCAACAGCAATAACTTCGCCCTTGGCGATGCTGTCTGAGAATTGGTAATTACTCTTTCGAACACTGAGCCCTGCAACCTCGAGAGCTGCCCTGGCGACTTCTTCCTTAAGTCCTCCAACCATTGGAATTGCGCCAAGGGAAATCTTCATTTCAATAGCTGAACCAATTGCTAGTTCTGTCTTGTCATCACCTGAATATGCGTACACACTTCCGAGTGGATAGTCAGCATTGAACCATTCGCTAACTGCTCCAACAGAGAATCTTGCTCCAACTAATTTTGCTGATGCTGTGACCAAATCATTACCAAGTAGATCTGGAACAACGGCCATCTCTTTACCTTTGGAAACCAAGAGGGTAATCGGAGTTCCTTTGGAAACTGGAATTCCAGCAGGGGGCTCTGTTCCAACAACCTGACCTTCAGCAAAAGTCGAACTAAACACTTTTCGGATTTCGATAGTTTCGGTAAGTGTCTGCAGAGAATTGATTGCTTGGCTCTGAGTTTTATCGCTGACATTAGGAACTGCTATTAGAGCACCAGGTCCTGCACCAAACCACCAGCCACCAAATGCTCCAAGGGAGAGAGTCAGAATGCTTGCTACCAACCATTTAGTGACAGGGCTCTTCTTTGAAAATCCTTCGAAGGCAGTTTCAGCTGGAATATCGAAATCAGAGATCACCTCAGTGAAACTAAGGTCTCCATGCGGATCATCGAGGATGAGAGTTTCATCTAGATTCGCTTTCTTAGTAGAAGAGATTTTCTCTAGTGTTCTAAGCGCTAACACCGCATCCTGTGGTCGATTGCTTGCATCTGGTTCGGTGCAGTGAAGCATTAGTTCATCTAAATCTTTTGAGGCTGAGGAATTTTCATTACGTGCAGAGCCAACCCTAGAAGTGGTGTGCATCATTGCAACTTGGAGTGCATCGGTTCCACTAAATGGTTGTTTACCGGTAAGCATCTCGAAGAGCATGATGCCGTAACTGTATATGTCGCTCTGAGTTTGAGTCTTACCTCTTTTGATTACCTCTGGTGCTAGGTATGCAACTGTTCCAACCAGCGAACCAGTATCGGTATCTGCACTTAGCTCTCTTGCTAATCCAAAGTCAGTAACTTTGATTCGACCATCATCTGATAGCAATACGTTCTCTGGCTTTAGATCGCGGTGAACGATACCGTTGCTGTGAGCTTGGCTAAGAGCTGAGAGAACTGCCTTGCTCACCTGAACTATCTGTTCGGTAGTTAGTGCTCCGCTGTCTCGAAGAGCATCTCGCAAAGTAATTCCCTGAACATACTCCAGAACGATGTATGCATTACCTGAGTCATCACCCTGGTCGTAGATGTTTACCAGGTTGGCGTGGTTTACCTTGGCAAGCATTCTGGCTTCCCGGAAGAACTTGTCTCTAAATACTGGATCAGCAGCTAGGTGAGGGTGAATAACCTTGATGGCAACTACTCGATCTAGCCTCAAATCTTTAGCCAGATAAACAGTAGACATTCCGCCTCGGGCAACAACATCCTGAATTAGGTAGCGAGCCGAAAGAGTCTTACCGGTCAAATTACTCAACTAAACATCCCTCCGAGCACGGCAAAGTAAGTGCTGGTGCTTTCTGGGGTAATAAGAGTAATCATTTTTCCGTAGGTGATTGGGCATGAATATGTTGCCACGACCTAAGTTTAGATAGCGGGAAGCCCTCAGGTGTGGCAATCTTGAGATGTGAGTGAACCTTTAGACAATGTAACAAGCTGGCTGACCATCCCTGAAGCAGGGGAGAAACTTGGATTAGTCCCAGGTAAGGTCAGACG